>Ga0214542_1012173_pt1 | contig 11285 bp, 5 predicted proteins | sample CNSS1metaG_FD_160096 | JGI IMG/M metagenome (GOLD analysis project Ga0214542, IMG submission 160096) | Root nodule microbial communities from cowpea collected in UCLA plant growth center, Los Angeles, California, USA - CNSS1 | ecosystem: Host-associated > Plants > Roots > Nodule | place: USA...
ATTTATTATTTATTATATATATATATATATATATATATATATATATATATTTTGACCTTTACTAGGAGAGGAAAGACATTACTAATTATGAGATGAAGGAAAAAGTAACAGGTCTGAAAATCAATTCATGTATGGATTCATGATAACACTTGCAACAAAATAATGTCTTTTACAACAATGCATTATGTTCTCATCAAACTAGTTTACTCTGGTGAAAATAGTTACATATATAATAATTTAAAAATTATTTAATCAAAATATAATTTACCCAGAAGGGAATACTCCTCACATTTATACTTTTATCTAGATTTTTAATTTTTACAAAACATAAAATATACTCGATGCAATATGAAAATTGTCAAGGGACATGCCATTTTTAATGTAAGCATCAACACCTTAAATTATTTTCTACAAATCCTGCACAGGGGAAATTTTTAATAAAAGAATAATTTAAACAAGATATCAATCCACAGATGTTTTAAAAAAAAACAATTTTACTTAGTTCATACTTCAACATAAACCCAAGTCTTTAGAGATTGAGACCAAAGGCAAACTATTTTCATGAATAAAATCTCAACAAATAAATAAAAGTATCTAATGTCAATGATTCAATGCGGGCAACAATCAACATCTAAAATTTCAACCAAGGAAACTATGTACAGAAAACAACATACCCTTAAAAGGATAAATATTAAATACAGTCAGATACTATACCAATAAAAGTACACAAATGATGCCCCTTGTCCAGCAACAGTTAAATTACAAGGTGCTTTCTGTCACATAAATCTGATGCCTATATAGAAAGCATAATAACTTTAAAAAAACATAAACTCTAGTTTTCCTTACCTCAAATGGAGCTAAACGTTCTTAAGAACTCTTGGTAGAAGAGAACCAAGACCAATAACAGCTTAATGAGCTGAAAACAAACGCACGAGCACGAAAAAGAACTTAGATTTGATAGAGATTAAGGTAGGACCAGAACTTAGGAGCTGAAAATAAAAGGAAGCAAGGGAAGGAATCAACTTACATGGTAGAAAGATGTTTCAACTATAGAAATCAAGGAACTTGTTCAAGCCCTAACAGAGCTTTCTGCTTTAGCATAAGAGAAACAAAGAGGACTATTTTTTATAAAAGTAGCAGAATGAAGAGTAAGTGACTGTGAGAGGGTCTTGAGAGTCCAAAATAAGCTGAACTTGGACCCTTAAATAGTTAAATCCAACCTCTCTTTAAAAGTTTAAAATAGAAAAAGAAGTCTCACGATATCAAACTTAAATTATAAAATATTTCATCTTTATAGTTTATAAATGTTATGTAAAAAATCTTCTGATTGGACTTGATTTATTAGTGGACGCATCTTTTGTTTTCGGCATCACATTCCAGACACCTAATTCTAGGGTACATTTTTTCTTGGTAAAACCAATCTTTCACATTTCTACATGTACAATGTGAACGTGATAATGGCAGACCCAAAATTTGCATTATTTTTCAACATTCTCTTTCAACGCAATCTTGAATTGAAACCCATCTTTTCTTTTCACTTCATCACTTCACACTTACTTCTTTTCCCATCATCTACTGTATTACTTTTTTTTTACTAGTCTCTATATTTTAAAAGATTCATATTTTTGTCTAATTTTTAATATTACGTACTTTAATTAATTAATTAAATTATTTCTTGATAATACATTAATTAAGTATATTAAAAAGTTAAATAAAAATTATATATGCTTTAAAAATTGTAGCTAAAACAGTATTAAAATTAAAGTAAGAGAGATAAAAGAAAAAATAAAGTAGTACTACAAAAATACAATTCGACATCTCGTTACAAAGGTAATGATAGTTGTCTGGGTCACAATCATGCCTTACTTTATGTTTCGTTTTCTATGTTGTTCCTTTCGTATTAATTTCCTTGCATTTATTATCTTACCTATCCTAATACTGCACAAAAAGCTTATTCTTATCTACATAAATGAATTTTGTATTTATCGTTGCTGGTTTGAATAAAAGCCTCAATTCTACAAGGTCATAATTTTCGGTTTCAATTGGATCAATTTATGGGGAGAAAACAATTTGTTATATAAGCTTAGAGTGTGATTAGGGTAGGGATGTAAAAGAATCCCAAACATCTAATAGGTAAAAATACTATAATATTTAATTGGTACAGCTCATTCAAATTTGTATTACATTAACATTTATCAGTAAATAATTTGATTTGACTTTAAAAATATTTTTTAAAGTAAGGTTAGTAACCCTTTGTCATCCTATATTATTAAGTCATTATTTTTTAACTTGATTAAAACAAAGTTAATGGACTTTCTAATTTAGAATTATGAAAGAACAGCACGTGACTCATATTTGGGAGAGAAAAACTAAGTATGAAATGAGACACAAATGATTTCCTTATTTTATTCTTTGAATAAAACATACCTATCTTTCATACCAAATCTCCTCGTACAACCATTCCAGCTTTCGTGTTTGGCCATGTTTGCATACTTTTGGCAGTGGGCCATCCCTACTAAATATGAAATTTGCTGGGACCAATTATTGTGGGCTTCATTTTCTTTTACATTATTTTTTATAATTATTTAATTATTATATCATCAATTTTGTTATAACCTCATGATTTTTTAGTTTTCATCAATCAGAATCTGTATGTCAATGAGTGCAGTCTTATTATTTATTTTAGAAAGTTAAGAAAAATATTTGTATTTATTTCAGAGTCCATCGCTCGTCACCGTAGAAAAAGAATACGAGAGTATTTGAATAAGTTTTTTCTAATATTTCATTAAGAGATTTATAAATAAAAGTAATATTTAAGTAAAAAATTTGATAATTAGAATAAAGTTTAATAAAATCCTCTTTTCGTACTGATATGATTAGTTAACGTACTTAATTGAATGCTAATTTAAACAATTATCAAAATATGCAATCAGTTGTAATTTTTATTTGAATTCCCAAAATTGAAAACGTTTGATGAAGATTAACTTACTAAAATATGTATTACATTTCGCGGCATGTATTACATCATTTAAAAATATTATATTACTATTGACAATATAGTTCATTACTTTTAATATTGCTCAAAATAGGTTTTTCAAACTCAAATTAATTAAATAATTTCCACAATTATTTATGGTAAAGGATATATCAAATAAATTTATTATTTTATATTAACAGTGGAATGTTAGAAATGTTTAATTGTAAAATTTTAGTTTATATATTACAGTTAACACATAAAATAAAATAAAATAAATAATTATATTACATTTGAATTTAAATATTGTCTTGACTCTCATAATTTTAAAGGCATCTTTTGTAGTCTTTAGCAATCCTTTTTTACATTACAGTAGACGTTTCAATTAAATCCGCATTCATTTAAATTTGTATTTGAAAACAGAAAATTATCGGATCCATAATTTTATAATTTTATTTTAAAAAAAAGATAACATAAAGTCATTTTATAACTATTTACAATTTCTTTGCGTGTGATTGTTGATTGATCATTTTATATAAAATGTGACGAAGGATGAAAAGCATACTCTTAGCTTGATTTAAATGATTCGATAAGCAATACTTTACATGGACTACTGCAGTTTGGATTGTTTTAACAAAACAATAATATCTAAACACTGATTGATAATCATTCCGATGTAGACCTTGACTCATCTTTTGCAAGACAATTGCTTCTTCAATTACTTTTTCTTTTTCAAATATAGAATTTATTCTATGACCTACTTAATATATATTTTTATTTAAACTAGGTTTTAGGAAATAATTTTGTTTTTAAAAATATCTTTCAATTTTAAAAATTAGTTATGATTTTAGAATTATAAATATATTTTATACTGTTACATTTTGATATATATATAATAGTTTTCATAATCTTTAAAAAAATTTAACTATTATATATTGTAATTATATAATTCTTAAAATTTCATAAGTCTACGTTCCAATTAAGTTAGTATCAAACTTTTCAGACCAAAATTAGAACTTAAGCGAATGTTTGCTCTATTCAGTTGTTTTTCTGGATGGGTTATTCATATAATCTTGGGTATATATTTTTTTTCTTATTAATAATTTGTGTAAAAAAATTAACAATTTAGGTGGGTTGAGTTTTAAAAATTCATCGAGATCATGGTATACCTCAAAGTTCAACTTATTTACCGAGTTTTACTGTAAGAGATTTCGTATGAACAAGACAATGAAATATGGCATGAATTTTAGTAACATTTTGGGTCGGTGTTTTACTATTTTTTGTTTCAATGAATAAAGTTTACTTGGTTTTAAAGTTTAGTTTTAAACTAAATTAAATTTAGTCAATAAAATAAATTGAGTAAAATAAAGTCAAAATGTATCCAGCATCAAATTCAGAGCATGTGGGTAAGAAAAAAGTGTTGCTACTGTTTAACAATTCGTGTCTGTCATTTTGCTGGCTAAGATAAGTTACTGTTTCACAATGGTCCGTGCCCTTTTCCCTTGGGAGCTTTTCTTGGGCTTATTCTCATCACTATACTTGTATTGACTTTCGGCCTTCGCGACTTCTTCCTGCACCCTATAATTGTTTTTCCAGCACCCCCAAAATTTTTGAAATAGTCAAATTAACCTTTGATTTTGACCAAGGTAAAAACCCTATTTCTTACATTTTCTTTCTCTTTTAGCGCCCCTGCACCTCCCATTTTCTCTCTTCTCATTACATTTTCAATCCTTTCTTCTGATTTCATTTTCCTTCACCATTGAAGCTTTTACAATGATGATGCAGCAGCGGCAGAAACCATGGCGCGATACAAAAAAAAGAATATATTTGTATTTTTCTATTATTTTAAGAGTGTATTTAGTAATAATGGAAGTGCAAGAAGAAAAGGCCTTTTAATCCATTTTCCTTTGGACTGAAAATTTACGGTTTGCTTAGAACCTTTTATCAATAACCGGAAAATAAAAAACTTACTCATATGGTATCAAGTTTAAGCAGAAGCAGATTTATTACCACGTTTGAATCCAGTTCGATGCAATGTGAGAGAAAAGTTGAGATTTAAAGCAAGGACTTAGCCACAAAAATTCAATATTATTCCAAATTGTGGACGAAACATGTTGTTATGCACTCTCTACGGACTTCTTTGGACAGGGAATTATAGGGTAAATCTTGGTAAACCTGGCACCATGCTTCTGGTCTTCAACTTCTGCAAATTTCTAAAGTTAACATGACAAAAAACAATAATGTCAAAGTCGTTGCTCCTTTTTTATTTTAACTACTAAATATATGTGATTGTATATTCTTGGTCAAAGATGATTTCAATATCAACTGTGGTTGTTTATCATACACTCTAAGCATTTTATCTTCCTAATTTGAACACTACAAAAAAATTATCAAAGATCAATTTTATGACAAAAAAATATATTTAGAAACTAATTTTCTAATAAGAAACTAATTTAAAGATCAATTCTTTTGGTAGTCAAAATCTAGGTAGTTAATATTAATAACCGATTTAGAGATCAATTCATAATAGAAACTATTTTAGTTACCAATTTAGAAACTAATTATACTTTTTTGAAACAATTTTAGTTACCAATAATTTTTAATTTATATTGATATTTAAATTAGTCAATATAGTGACTAATTATTTTTCGTCACTAAAATTGGTTATTAATCAAATATTTTCTTGTAGTGGAAGTGTATCCCCTCTCAAGTAAGTGGCCAAGATTGAATAGATTATTCTTCATTTAAGAAACAAGTAAACCATTTCTATTGAAAGTTTGACTATCATTCAAGTAATTGTTTAATTAAAATAAATAATTTCCCAAAAACTTAGCTAAACAGTTTGAAAACATAAAAACTATTAAACAAATTGTGATGCACACTTTGAGCACTCCTCCTTGTATCAATGATCGATAAGTTCAAGCTTCTCTCTTAGTGACTCAAACTTATTTCTTGGAAGTGCTTTGGTGAATATATATGTGACAATTGATCTTTAGTCTTGTAATACTTCAAACACACTGCACCATTTCTCTGTACATCTCTAAGAAAAAATAACTTTGTACTGGAATGCTTTGTATTTCTATGAAAGACATGATTTTTTAAGATGGCAATGGCTACCTGATTGCCCACTATTACTCCCGTAGTCATCTCTTACTCCAAGTGCAAATCAATTAGTATTTTTCCTAGCCATAAGGCTTGCTTTACAATTGTTGTGACTGATATGAGTTCAACTTCTACGGTTGATTATGCAACAATTTCTATCTTTTTAAAACTCTAAGAGAATATTCCTGAAACAACATTAGACATCATGTCATCTAAAGATCTCCCTAATCACTATCAGAATAACCTTGCAACTTGAAATCTTGTGATTGATTGAACTTGATGTCATTAATTTAAAGTCCTCTTGACATATCTCAACACTCTCTTTGCTACTTTCAAGTAAGGTTCTTTGGTACAATTCAAAAATCTTGGAAGTACACCTATTGCATACAATATATCAGGTTTTGTTGCTATAAAATACATTAAGCAACCAATTAAGCTTTTATAGAGTGCTTCTTCCACTAGTCCTAAAACATTATCCTTGTATAACTTCCCCTTTTGACATATAGGAGTGTCCATAGTTTTACAGCTAAACGTCTTCAGGATCTCCTTTGCATACTTCCTTTAACTAATGAAAATTTCACTATCCTTTTGCTGAACCTCCATACCAAGGAAAAATGATATTTCTCCTACATCTCAAAAACTTGCAGCATATCATCCTTAAATTGTTGAATAAGTTCACAATTGCTCTTAGTAAGACTTTTAGCAAAGCCTAGTTTTGATAAGAATTCATTAATTCAGTTGTACAAAACTTTTGGAGCCTATTTCAAACCATACAAAGTCTTCTTTAATAAGCATACTTTGTCTTCATGTCTTTTCACAAAGAACTCTTCAAGTTGCTCAACAAAGATTTCTTCCTTTAGAAATCCATTTAAAAGGCGGACTTGACATCAAGTTGGTAGATTTTTCATCCCTTTTGTGCTAGAATAGCTAGCAACATCCTAATGGTATTTTGCCTTACAATCGGTGAAAATATATCAAAGTAATCTATTCCAAAAATTTGAGCATACCCTTTTATGACTGATCTTGCTTTGTACTTGTTGGTTGAACTTGAATATTTATTTTCTTTTTATAATTTCTTAAAAAAGGTTTTTAACTTTATCAACTTTATTTCATTAATGTTTGCAAAATTTATAGATGTTTTGATTGTGAAATTTTATTTATGTTAATTGTGAAATATTATGTATAATCTTTTGATTTTCTCATTTAAAATTTATAACATTATAATTTCTTTTAAATATTTGATACTGAAAACATAAGAATATATTATTTTATTGCATATTTAATAATATTATGGTTGTCTTTGATGCTATTTTTTACTTTTCTATAAAAAATAATTAATTAATATTAAACCAATAAAAAAGGATATGAGTAAAAATACAAGGGTACACCCGTTACTCAATTGGAGTAGTATTAAGTAATTTAAATGTGAATTACATCTGAACGCTATCTAGTTCATTAATTTTAATTATCTACTCCATTCATTTTAAGTATGGATCACGACTTTATTTGAATTGTCCGAACAAATATAATTACATGGCTTTTACTTATAAATTAGTAATAACGACTATACATGTTCAATGTTTGGTTAGAATCTTCAGTCTTTTTTGGAAAAGCAAAATTGAGACAAGAAAGGAAAATTAAAGAAATGGACAATAGAACTCACCATGCTAGGGAACTTGAAAGAATAAGAAGCAAAATGACTAATTGGTAATATACATTGATCAGCAAATATTACTGTATAAAAATGGAAAATCCATTTATATATACACAACTAAAATAACATAATAAGAATAGCTAATACCTAGCTAGCTGATCATCATGTTATTATTGTTTACTTGTAATAATTGTGATATTATTTTTTTAGTAGACAAATTTAATTGCTAATGCATTAGTTTTCGTTAAAAATGAAACGAAGAAAGGAACGTCGTTAATTTGAATCCATCTACTATCAATGAATGAATTGTATAACTAAAAACAATCATATCATTTTATTTTGAACATTTCTTTTCTTTGATAAACCATAAACTACATTGCAAGTTAGTATTTTGAAAGTTTTAGTATCATTTTGAAGATTAATTATTCTTTAAACAGGATCAACTTAAGGATAAAGCGAATGAAGCACCCACTTTAGACCTAAAAAAAAGGCCTCAATTTTTTTTTACTATTAGTATTTTTTATTAAATTAATTATAATATTATATATAAGAAAAAAAGCCTAATTTTTTTAGAACTAATATACATCTATTAAATTAATTATAAAATTTTGTTTAAAAAAAAACCTCAAAAATAATATTTTATTAATAATATAACTTTATTAAATTAATTATAAGTTTATGTGTGAGAATAAAATTTAATTAAATTATTATTGGTGCTTGTTAATTTTTATTGATATTAAAAATGATATTTAATGAGTTAAAATCTTTTTTTAGTAAATTATGATTTTGTTAATGAAAGAGACAATAATTAGTTATCTTTATTTTCTTACGATCAATCTTAATTCTATTTTCTTTCTCTTTATCTATGTGTGTTTTCTGTTGTCTCTCCTTACTTTATTATATTCTAGAGTCCTATTTTAGGATTAGAGTTTTGACAATAATATTTCTTGAATCTCATGTTAACGGTGTGTACCAATCTTTTCATCATCAATTATGGTTAATATATTTTTTCTTTCTATTTGTGTTAATGTTGTTTTTATTCTATTTGTTGGAATTATATTAAAATTAGAGATACATTTCTTTTGTCCAATTTTGTTTTTTTGGTACTTTTAGATTTACATGTTTCTCAAGAGTTTATTTTTTTTTCATGTATCTTGATGAGGAATTGATTTTTTTCTACAAAACTATTAATTAGATTAGGGTTTAGTTTTTTTTTTGTGGATAACAGATTAATTAGAGCATAATTCAAAGTTGAGTTTCTTGTAAAAAGATAATTTAAGTTTATGGATAAAAGGATTTACTATTGAGTTGAGAAGAACAAAAAATTTTTTAATTATTTTTTAGTAATGATTAATCTTAAAATAAACTTTGCAGGTTCGTAGAAAAGTAAAGACTTGAGAAGGAGAAAGAGACTTATGTCTACTACCGGGTTTACTTTCTTGACAACCTAAACGAGGTTTTATTGTTTAAACCCATTTGTTTCATATACGCATCTTTAGTAGTGTTTTGTATATTATAATGTTTTATTTTATATAAAAATATGCATATATGTCAACTAGAAAATTTAAATCAAGCTATTTAAAAATTCATAAGAAAATAATAATTGAGCTTTAATCGCATGACAAAAATGAGCTATGAATAAATTTATAAAAATAGATAATAAAAATGAATTAGAAAATACAAGTGTGTGCTCTTGAATGAAAGATAATAAAAATATAGATATATGTGAAATCAACCATAGAGAAAGAGAAGTAGATAGTGAAGAGGATAATTTTGAGAGATTAGATGATAATTCTACTATTCATAAAAGTGTGTATATATATATATATATATATATATATATATATATATATATATATCTATATATATATATTTATATATATATATATATATATATATATATATATATATATATGATCAAAGCAAATGGAAGAATATTGATACAAATTTGAGAGATTTATTTGTAAAAAAAGGTTCTATTAAAATCAATGATATAGATTTTCTTAAAGATATACATTCTAGACACTTTTCTTCATCAAATTATATTCAAAGATCTAATTTTTTGCATAAAATAAAGCTTGAAAGTTAAATTTTAAATAAATGTCTCATTTCTTAAGTTTGTTTTAGACCTATCAAACTCTTGAGCCGTCTCTTTCTTCAAATAACTGATTAATTCATCAAGATTATAATGCGGAAAATGATTTTATTTTAGAGTATTAAATCACAACTAATCCTAAAAATAAATAGGTGAGAAATTAATGTTATATTTTCTAAAAAGGATTACATTCCTTTACCATGATACCTGTTTTAGCAAGTTGAGTTTGAAGAAGAAGAAATCTTTAACCATTGCCTTAATGTAACCATGTAACACGAAGCAACATTATCTATCATTCACACACCAACCTCAAATGCAAATGAACTCAAAGATACATACAAGATACATGGTATCATCTTTCCACATTGTTTAATATAACAAAATACTAATTAATTAACTTAATCTATACAAAATTAAGTAATGACGAGTGGAATAGAGTTACCTCCAATACAAGATTGATGGGGTTTAAGCAAAAACGAAATGTGAATAGGTGAAATGCGATATATATGAACGTGTGATACATATGTACGTACGTTATGTGACAGCCATTAATTGTAAAGGTAGGTAAAGAAAATTTGGACATGAATGTCCTATGAAAGCCCCACAAAATATTTGTATTGTAATGAAAGCCATTACTTAAAAGGGAAAGTAAAGAAAATTTGACTTGTAAGTGCACCATGGAACCCCACGTACCCAATATCTATTATCCATAAAGTAAGAACACATGCAACCATTGTCCTATATTACAAAGGGTAGGTAAAGATAAATATGACTATGTATGTGTCGCATCCACATCAATTTTAATTGTCTAAATTTTTAAGATATGCTATATAATAATTTCTACAAGTTTGGTTTAGATGACATATTCCACTTTTACAACATAATGATGTTGTTAGTGTATATCTCTTTTTTTTAAGAAAAAACAAAAAACAATGAAACGTTTCTTTCTTTCTTTTCATATTTATTGTCTCCCACTGCACACATGGGTACTTTTAAGCTTAGCTATAATTTTGAAATGTTTCCTTAACATTTTTTAGAAATATAACAGATATATAATATAACTTATTCAAATATATAATATACAAGTAGGGATGTTAACGGGGCGGGTAGGGTACTGGTAGTAGTTTTCCATACCCTACCCGTTGGATAAATATTCGCCTCGTACCCGTATCCATATCCGTCGGGTATCGGTTATGCGGGTATCCGTCTATTTTTTTCATATCCGCGAGTATCCACGGGTACCCGTGGATATTTACAAAAATATTTAAAAAAACAAATATTTAACCATAATTAGTGCTTGGATCAACAAGTCTCATGTCTCCGATTGATTCTTGAAAAACAAACAAATAAAAAATCACTAACAATTTATATTGTAGTTTATTTTTGAATGAAATATTAAAGAAATTACTAACTTCATCAATGTTCACCTCTTGCAACATTGTATAAAGTTTCATGTTGTC
>Ga0214542_1012174_pt1 | contig 11282 bp, 5 predicted proteins | sample CNSS1metaG_FD_160096 | JGI IMG/M metagenome (GOLD analysis project Ga0214542, IMG submission 160096) | Root nodule microbial communities from cowpea collected in UCLA plant growth center, Los Angeles, California, USA - CNSS1 | ecosystem: Host-associated > Plants > Roots > Nodule | place: USA...
TATATATATATATATATATGAAAATGATATTTTAATCCACTTTTTTTGATCCATTTTTAATTTACTACTTCAATCACCATTAGATAATCTATTTTGATTCTTTTTAGTGATGTGATGTGATGATCTAATGATGATTGAAGTGGTAGGTTAAAAGTGGATAAAATAAAATGGGTTAAAGTATCATTGTCATATATATATATATATTGTCATATATATATAATTCTAAATAATAATAATTATTACAACAACAATAATAATATATTAATTTTTTAAATATAAGGGAAAATAGTAATTTTAAATTTTAATTCATTAAATTCTTTATATATATCATATCAATCAAATCACTTACAAACTTCATCTTAAAATTCACCCATTTTCAGTTCTAAATCTATTCAAAGAAATAACAAATTCATCCATATCGATTTAAATAAACACAACCTTAGTCTTATAAGAAATATGATTTAATTAACTGAGCTTGTAATCTAGAAGATATATATTTTAGTAAAAAATAAAAAGAAATATATTTTAATTTGTAACTGAAATATTATATTCTTATTTGTAATATACATGATTTATTGACCAGTTTAGGACACTCTATATTTGTTTATTTACTATCAAAACAAACACCCCTTTTATATTTATTGACCAGTTTAGCGCACACTCTATATTTTGTTTATTTACCGTCAAAACAAACATCCCTTGAAAAGATGTCAAAACCCTAAAGTATACAATGGTTTATTTGTAAGAATTTGAAATTAGGAAAGGAACTCAAATATCTTAAGAACAAACCTTTTCTATGAAATAACTTGTCTCAGCCACATGAATCAAACCTTTATTATATTGTCAAAAATTGTAAAATGCAAATCATTTGTGGCACATAGTTTCTTTTTAGCACACATGAAACTCTCTATTTGATACAATAAAGCGGTGGCCACATACTATATGACTCCAATTAGAGTACATATTTGCAGAGGGATGGCCAGCCAGCTAGCATAGAAGATACATGCTTATGCTAACAGATTTTGATGGATTGGACAACTGAGACATTGCTGTGTTGGGTTCCACATCTCTGAAAATCATGCATAGCTACTTCTTATCACCTTCCAATTATATAACTTTCTCTTTTTCTATCTATCTATAATTATTTCTTATTCAACACCATCTTTACACAAACGTGGGCATCAACAAGTTAAAGATTATTATTACATATGTTGGTGTTAGGTTTTAAGAAGGGTTTCATTCGGAAAAAACAAAATAAATAAGATTTGAGATGAACCACATAAGACATTAACACTATTCTTAATCCAAAATTTTAAGATAATAAATTTATAAATTTATAAATTTTTATTTTTATATAATATTTTACTTTTTCATCTTTAATTAATTAATGTAAAACTTAAATTCATATTTAAATTCCTAATCGCTGATGACAGAGGCCGGTGGAAGAGAACGTTTTTGAATTGAATTGTGATGACATATGATATCAATAATCAAGAATAACCCTTTAGACTCAATTTCTCGATTTTTCATCAAATTTAGCTATATATCTATGTGACCATGTCAATTGTGAGGGATTTTGCTGTTATATACGTCAGAATTAACATAGAACTAACATATCTAGAGTGGTTTTTTCAATGGCTTTTTTCTTCAACATATTTGGCTAAGACATTAAATAGACTAAAGATCAAAGTAAAAATCAAAAAGAGGAGAATGTTAAACTGGGCCAGCTGTGGAATTCTACTTCCCAATTATGTCTAATGATTGCAATGTAATTTTTAATCGAAAATGGTTGAGATAAGGAGTTTCACAAAAAAAGTTTGGAAAAGCATCCAATTATTATCATTATCATTATTCAATGTAATCATTTGTTCATCATTATTCGTCCAACCCTCTTCATTTTATGTGCTCATTTTATGTGCTGTCCTACACAATATTATTATTCAACCAAAAAATCAATTTAAGCTTTTTAGTCCGATTCTTCATCATTAGCCCCACTACAAAAATGTTCATTCCCCAAAATCCTAACTCTTACTCCCCTCATAAAAAAAAAAAAAAAAATAGGACAACAGAAAACATTATCTTGTTCCAGCATTTACATGTCAATTCACATGTCTATACGAGTGTGCTAGCTTCAGAGTTTCGTAACATGTGCTTGCTATAAACTACACATACTAGATTCCACACCCTTTCTTTTGCAATGCATGGAAAGGGTAACACCCTATGTTACATAATTCTAGTAAAAGCTACACTTATTACACAAACTTAACTTTATTTTGTACATTTTCAGGGACCAACGTTATCTGGCATTGTTTATTAAAACCTAGCATTCTCGAAGCCGTGCAAGTCGCTAACTTTGTTCAACGATTTCTTCATCCTAGCCATTTTAGCCAGCTTCTCAGCGGCTCTCCAAGCCGATGTCGGCGTCAACATTTCGCCTCCGTCATCCACCAACCTTACCTCCCTCTCGCTCTCTCCACTCCGCCCCGTCCCCACCGTCTCCCGGTGCTGTCTTCTCCACTGAAGCTCTACAAGCTCCGCGTCCAAGCCGCGCACGTACTCCTCAGCGGAGCCGAACTGCACTAGAAGCGCGCGAGCCGAAGCAAGCAAATGATGAGCGCTCGAAAACTCATTATGTTTCACCATCCTCCTTGACTCGGCTACGGCTCGGTTCGTTATAAACACGTTCCTCAGCCGCTCAACCCTGCCGCCGCAGGGAGAAGAACTCTTCGGCGGCACCACCGTAAATGGGTGTTCTGCACTGTGCACGAATTTTTGAGACGCTGGGTCTTTGCTGAAACACCGCACTGTCAACACGTGATGGTTTCCTAATGCTGACGTTGGCACTCTGACCTCCACCAACAACTCCTTCTCTTCTTCGCCGTATAAATCACCAAGCCGGGTTGAGTTTACGCTTAGCGCGGTGGGTCCTCCGCTGCATGAATAAACGGCTCGAATTTCAGCCGGCGCAGAGAAGCCAAGCTGAATTCTTAAATCCTGCACCGCCAAACTCAATGTTCTGTTAATGTATTCGATAAAATCATCCTCAAACGGTTCGGGTGTTAAACCGGTCTTTTTTATGTCGAACCCAAACGAATAAACCGGAACTTCAACACAATCGAACCCGAGAGAGGACACGTAGTTCAAGCATCTCCGTTGATTACTGTTCTTGCAGTTGTCATTACCGTTAGATAGATGCAAAATCCTCGCTAGAGGATTTTTCTCTCTGCGATCTTCGAGAACCTTCCCCGCTTTCTTAAGCACTTCTTCACGACCTGATCCTTGGCCACACACGACCTCGACCTGATCCACCACGCGCCGAGCCGTGCGTTGTCCCTGAGCCGTCATTCTGCGCAGAGGTAACAACCGCTCCGAATCAGCCGACGAAGCCACGACGGCAAGCCGGTCAGCCGCCCCGAGAGAGGATATCACCAGTCGCATCACGCGCTTTAACACGTGAAGCTTTGCCCCGTTCATACCGTTGCCAACGTCAAGCACCGCCACGAGATCCATCGCCTGCCGTCGTCGCAACGGCGGCGACGGTGCCGGAGCCTTGACTCGTAAAACCAAAGCACGAGTTTCGAAGCTTTGCGAAACTGATATGACCGCGCACTCCTGCATGAGCTTGACTCGTACAGTTTTTGTCTCAGCGTAGTGTCGCAACGAGGATTGAGGTTTCGGAAGGACAGAAAAGCCAGGGAAGTCTGGTACATCGTCGTTTTCTTCTTCATCCTGGTGCGTGCTTTCATCGGCTTCAGGAATTGGAAGGATTTGCGTGAAGCACGTGAGAGAAGAAGGTAGAGGCTCGTCGTCGTCGTAGGAAGGTAGCGATTTGGAGGAAAGAGGAGCGAGTTGTTTGTGGTTTGGGGTTCGAACGGTGGGAAGGACGGCGTCGTTTTGGTGGAGCGGAACGTCGTTCCACGTGGCATGACAGACGGGGCAGACGTGGGAGCGTGCATGGGAAAGAACGCAAGGGAAATGAAACGCGTGACCGCACTCTGCAGTGTAAATGGCAGTTCCCTGTCCCGTCTTCACGCTATTCGAACAGATTCCGCAATTACTCTGTTATCTCAAGGTAACAGTAATTAGTGTTAGAAATGAAAAGGAAAAGAGCGGAAGATAAATAAAGAAGGATCCTTACTCTGAATTTGAAGGTGTTTTTGAAGAGGGAGAGAGGGGAAGAGGGAGGGTGGTGGTGCAATGACGGCGAGGAGAGGAAGTTGAATCTGGCGCAGGTTCCGGGAGAAGGAGAGGGGCTGTGGGTGGTGCTTTTGGAGTGTAGTGTGGATTCTGAGTGGCTAGTGCAAAAGGCTCTTCTCCAAGCGGTTCCCATGTTTATGCGAGATCCAAGGTACAATGCTCTTTGCTCGGCCTTTCTTCACTTGCCTTCCATTTCTGTCTATGCCTTTTTATATTTTAAAATGGACAATGATTTATTTATTTTTTTATTTTCATCCTTTATCCTTTATTATAATTTTTCTTGTAAAATATTCTTTGCATATATTTTTATTTGGCATTTTTTATTAAAATTAAATTAGTATGGGCATATTTTAAAAAATGATAACTTTTAGATATATAAAATTGTTAAAGTCAATCCGATTGATTCAAATGGTTGGTTCATTATGATAACTTTTGGATTAACTTAAATTATATTTTGTTTTTTTAATTTAATTTATATAATTATTAGAAATTTCATTTATATAATTAAAATATTTACTTACTTTATTAAATATTATTATAAAGAGTATATTCTAAAATTAAATAATCATTTTATAATTTGATAAATGAATTAAAAATATTATTAAATAATTAATCTATAATTTATAATAATGTATAAAGAGAATTCTCTCTTTTGTGTTCATATTTAAAAATATCAATTTTACCTTTTAAAATATAATTATTTTATTAAATTTTTGAAAATTGACTGTTATTTTTACAAGTTTTTATAAAATTGTTTATTTCTCTTTTTTATTTATCAACGGTTATTCTTCTTTTTCTGATATATTTCACTTTATTTTTAATAAATATAATTTTATTTTATATATTAACTTAATAACATTACAATATCATTCCCTACTGATGTAATTATACATATTTAAAAAATACATATACACATACATGATAGCGTCTGTATTTATGCTAGTAAAAGTTAAACTCTTTTTTTCAACTCAACTTAATTTAAATTCGTGCTAAGTTATTTTGACTTATGAATTGAAATCATTTAGATGAAATCTCCTCTTACCAACAAGATTTTTTAGAAGAATTTGTGTTCCATGTATGAAATTGTTTACAAAAACACATAACTTTCGAATTATCTTAGTGAAAATTAGAAAACAATTTCCTGATAAATTACTGGAATTGTTAGAGAGACACATAGCTTTCAATTTATCTTAGTCAAAATTGGAAGTTTGAGAGATGCATAACTTTACTTTAAGCAAATTTCATTGAAGTCAAGGAAGGAGAATGTCAATTTTTATTTATTTATTTTTTTAAATTGAAGGGTGGATACTTGCAGGCACTTCGATACTCAAGTCAGTAATACTTCTAGTTTAGGTGTGAGTAAAAGATGAATGCAAAGATAGGTTCCTTACCTTGGACACTGAACCTTTTTTTATATTACCTGAGTCTAATCTTGACTTCATTAACTTTGTAATATTCCTTTTGTAAATACTAATAAACTCCATGAATGACCTACCATAACAATTATTGTCGTTACATTCCCTTATGCTGCCAATATTCTTGAATGCACTCTTATAGTTCTATATTTCATTTGTGATGTACGCTTGTATGCCTGAGTCCATATGAACTAGGATGTACGTATGTATGCCTAAGTTCATATGTATTAGGATGTACATCTGTGTGCCTGAATCCATATGTACTAGGATGTTTGTATGCTTGAGCTCATATGTATTGGGATGTACGTTTGTATGTCTTAGTCAATATGTAATGGGATTTACGCCTGTATGTCTAAGCCCATATTTACTTACACATGACTTAGGCTGAGATGTATGTTTGTGTGCTTGAGGGATATACGCTATGAAGCCTAGACACGGACACGGACACGAGAAAATGTCTAAATTAAAAAAAAATGTAGAACATGGACACGGTTCATTGATAACCATAAAATTGATAAGAGGTCTTCTTTGAGGGTCGCTCCACCCATCGCTAACAATTGTCACACCTTTTTGCTTCCATGAATTTTCTACATGAGCTCTATTTCTTTTTCAAGTAATGGACCTCTCAATTTATTATATGATGGTGGTACATATCCACTAAGGTTAGAAGTATTGGCAACGTAAGAAAAGATATTCCTATAATAAGGACTTCTTGCGAGATAAAAGGCTAATCTTGAAGAATAAAACATCCTTGCAATTTACAATCAAGAGCATCTCTAGCTTGAATGTTAAAAGAAGCTTCTAAAGGACCTTTGAGTTTTTGGTGAACACCACCACTGCTTGTTTACTTTCTTTCCTCGAATACAGGTGGTAGAGATACCTTTTTCTTCTTTGAATTTTCTATTTTCAAATTTGCTTCATTATCCAATCTTTTAAGCTCAATAAGTTTTGACAGATTCACCTTTGGATAAACTCTAACTCCTCTTCCCTTAATTTTTAAGAGATGAGCTCTCACTCGAGTGTAAGATCCATTAAATTCAAAATCACACAAACTAGAATTGACCATATAGTTTCCACCACCAAGAGTTTTTCTTATCTTTGCAAAATATCTCCAAAGAGGTTTTGTTTCATCTTCTTATCCAATAGCTTGATTAGGTCTACCCATCTTAATTTCCTATAATAAAATAAATTGAAAATAAAAAATTTACTTAATATTTATAATTAAAAATAAAACAAAAATATAATTTAAATAATTTTTATACATAATATATTTATAAAATTAAATTCAAAATATAAAACTTATAATTTTATGTTCATAATTTAAATTATAAAATAAATTAAATTTATGTAACGCATGTGTATGTATTGTAATCTAAAATTTAAAACTAATAAAGTATCATGTATAATCTAATAATAAATATAAAATATAATTATTTATAATAGAATATATTTTTAAAATAATGTTAAATTATTAAATTATTTTATATTGTAAAAAGAACAAGGAACGTAGTACCCTCACATGTATAAGTTATAGCAATATGATGGATGCATAGAATATGACATTAAGTATTAAAAAGTTAAATTATTAACATTTAACATATAGATTTAATAAGTAGAAGGAAAAGAGGGTGTGGATAGCATGTAATAGATAAAAAGAAAGAAAAGAATTTAATAGATAGAAAGAGAAGAGACGTAAAGACTATTTACCTTTTTCTACACACTTTTTTTTCTTCAATATTTACTTCTTTTTTCTGCTCAAAATATATCTCTTCTTATTCTTCTATCCGAGCTTCTTCCTTCTTCCTCCAAGATCTTTTTTTGCAATGATTATATGTTTTGCTCACTAAATCTCAACGTTTCTTTCTTTTTCCTCTAATTGATTTCTTTTTTCTTTGTATATTTTGTAAGTCTCTTTATGTATTTATAGGACATGTATACGGTTTTTATTATTAAAAGATGAGATATAAAGATATTCAAATAGATATATTTGAAGATTATTTTGTTAAAATTTTTAGTTTTAATTCTATATATTTGTTAAGATTTTTAGTTAAGATTATTTATGTATTGGCTTAAATACCTTTTTGGTCATCATTTTCGCAGTGTTTGTTGCGGATGGTCCTCATTTTGATAGAATGTTTAAAATGATCCTCATTTTTACCGAATGTTTACAATGGTCCTCATTTTTGCAATTCATATTTGGTCCTTTTCTGTGACGTCGTTTAAATCATTAACGGAGCATTGTACAGTACACATAACACACCCTAGTACAAACCGTGTCACGTGTACAATGTTCTATTAATGATTTAAACGGCGTCACAGAAAAGGACCAAATAAAACACGAATTGCGAAAATGAGGACCATTTTAAATATTCGATAAAAATGATGATCATTTTAAACATTCTGTCAAAATGAGGACCATCCTCAACAAACACTACGAAAATAAGGAACAAAAAGGTATTTAAGCCTTTATGTATTTATTTTTATTTTTATTTTTTATATAAAAAATTTATTTATATTTATTTGAAATACAGGACATATATCTAGTAAAATATATTAATTATATAATCATATAAATTAATGTAATAGAAATGAAATTAAAACAAATTTATTATATAAAATAACTAAATTATTAAATTAATAAGAATATGATTAGGTTTTGTTTTCATATTTTTTTTTCTTTCACCTAACTTTTCTTTTCCTATCTTCTCTTCTCCATGGAATCTCTATTTTTTCCTGCAAAGATAAACGGTGGCAACTCTGCAACGGCGTCCGCGTTCCACCTCTTTACAGCACCGCAAACGTGTCTTTTCCGTGTGTCCAGAGAGAAGGCGAGAAGGCCATGTCCGGCCCAAATAACAGCGTCTGACACCGCGTCGTGTGCGCTTCCGCAGGTGTCGGTGTCCGGTGCGCCTCCAAAACGGGGAAGTGTGGCTCCAACGCCGTGTCGGAGCTTCCTAGGATATACCTAGGTCCATATGTACTTACCCAGAACTAAGGCCGAGATGTACATTTGTATGTCTGAGGAATATACGTCTGTATACCTGGGTCCATATGTTCTTACCTATGACTTAGGCTGAGATGTACATCTGTATACTTGAGTGATGTACATTTGTATGCCTGAACCCATATGTATTTATCCATGAATTAGGCCAAAATATATTTATCCCTTGAACTGAGATGATCTCGTTTCTCAATACAGATTGTATCTGTGAGAATGCGGAAGCCGCACTCGTATAAAGATGTGATTATGACGACATGGATGTAGTTCATGCATTTGTGAAAGAAATGGTATAAAAGATGTGATTATGACTCTCCATTTCTTTTTATCTCTTTCAATCCTTGAGAAAAGTTATATCTTTTTATACTTATCTTTCAAATTTTGAGAACACACATATATTATTATTATAACTTTGTTCTTTAGGATTATCTTTCCTTGACTTTTCCCTGAATTCTTCGAGCGACAACTTCTGAAAAACAACGTTAATAGTCTTGAGCGACATGAAATATTAGAATAATAAAAGTAAGAGAGAATTGACTTTCAAAATATGATATCATAATTTTGAAAAGTGAATGCTAATGAATTAATTCTCAAATTATTTAACAGTTAATGTCCATTTGTTATTATCAGTGTGAGTTTTTGACCGATATTAATTTCCCTGTACTGACACTAGTGTTCTCCTTTCTTTTCTTTTCTTCCAAGTTGAAACCATCCATGTCGTCGTTTACAATTTCTTGGAACCTTTTATACTTTTAGTTCCTTAAATTTTATTTTCGTGATGAATGGAACAAGGACACGAATACGATTCATGGACTAATCTACTTTATCATGCACAGAAAAAGAAAATCTACACCTAACATATGGACTAATAACTGTGTTTATGCAACTTAAATAAAGTCACTTTAGAAAAAAAAATGTCCTTCATAAAATTTCGGTTTCTTCAGAAGTCTGGAATTTTGGATGTAACAGAATTGAGTTCACTTTCTCTGGACGGTGACTCTATCGAATCTCTGTCTCTTATAGATGAAGTTTTGATAGAATAACCTACATCAATTTTGTTGATATTGCCTAGCAGAATGTTTAAGCGTTTGGACAAAAATCAAGAGGAGGGTGAATTGGGTTCTTAATAAAAATTGTGCTTTTAAAAATTTCCCTTTTAATATCAAAGATCAATTAAAATTATTTCCTTTATTTTGATAAACACAATAAAATAAAAAGAGTAGAGAAGAGAAAATTACGCAAAGTATTTATACTGGTTCAGATCAAAAGACCATACGTCCAGTTGTTAATCTCTCAAAAACGAGATTAACTCAATCACTAAAATAAACAAAACTTATAATCAATGATAAGAAAAATTAGGGTTTAGAAAACACCTCTCTTGAATCACACAAGAGATGAAGACACCTCCCTTGAAATTCACAAGGGATGAAAACATCTTCCTTGAATCACACAAGGAATGAACACCTCCTTTGAATCACACAAAGGATGACCGGCTTCTCCTAGCAACAGCAGCAACACTCAATCACTCAAGATCCCACTTGATGAAAGTTATCGCTCTACCCACACTAGGTTTTTCAAAGTCTTCCCACAGAGAGTTCTCAAGTACTCAGACTTCTCTAACTTCTGTATTTTGATAATGAAAGCCTACCACTCTATTTATAGAAGCCTATTTAGAAATTAGGTTAAAAATATGAAAAGTTATGTCGCAACTGCCATAGATAATCGATTATCATAATCGATTATCACAGAAACTTTTATGAAAATATTTTTCTTGCTGTGATAATCTATTATCAGTCAGGATAATCTATTATCAGTAGGTGATAATCGATTATCAGCAATGATAATCGATTTTCCAGAGGCTTTTCTCAAAAATCAGTTTTAATTGAGATAATCGATTATCACTAAGAATAATCGATTATTCCAGTGAGTTTTGCAAATAAATAAAATTCTCTTAGTGCTCTGGTACATGGGTTTTGCCTTTTGACTCTTGACATACTAATTTAACTATTTCAAATAACATACACATATTACAAAACCTAAATAACTAAACCCATAAGTCTTCAATGTATCTTTTAAATTGAAGTATTCTTTTAAGTCTTCAACATTTTTCCATGCATCATCATCAAATCTTCCATACTTCTTCATAAGTCATCATTATCATCATCATCATCAAAACTCCTTATTGGAGGAAAATGTTCATCTTCTTCTTTTTGTCAATAAATTTGAAACAAAATAAGAACGTATACTAACAAGTTTAAATATTGCTTGTACTATTAATTAATACACAGAAAACAAAAACATTTTTTTATAACTTTTTAAAGTCATATATATAATTTATGATTGAATAATAATACACAGCTAATTTTTAGGTTTTTTACACTAAACAGGCTTTAGGTTTAGGGTTTAAAATGTAAGGTTTAGGATTCATGAGTTAGGGTTTTATTATGATTTTGTAATTTGAAGTTGTTACGTTACATTAATCTCTAAAATTATTTTATAAATGAAAGTATATGTATGTGTATAAAGGTTAGAGTATCACAAATATCTTATTATTTAAATATATATATATATATATATATATATATTATATATATATATATATATATATATATATATATATATATATATATATATATATATATATATATTTTTTTTTTAAAAAAAAAATAATA
>Ga0214542_1012178_pt1 | contig 11281 bp, 4 predicted proteins | sample CNSS1metaG_FD_160096 | JGI IMG/M metagenome (GOLD analysis project Ga0214542, IMG submission 160096) | Root nodule microbial communities from cowpea collected in UCLA plant growth center, Los Angeles, California, USA - CNSS1 | ecosystem: Host-associated > Plants > Roots > Nodule | place: USA...
TTTATATTTATATCACACACACACACACACACACACACACACATATATATATATATATATATATATATATATATATATATATATATATCACAATAACACCAAAGGAATTCCATCCTTTTATTTTATACCACCTGGCCACAACCATGTTAACCATGTTCTACGTCTTCTAGTGACTACCTCAAGATGTCTTGCTGCCATACCTATCGGCCACAACCAATAGAGCACGTGCGGGAAACCATGCTACGGATCACACATCGTAACGCCAGGTGGAGTTCCCAAATACGAACATAGTTCGTAACATCCCAAGACTACCAAACTCGTCAGCTAATTACTAAGGAGGGCAATCCATTTGGACCCATCCGTACTGGCCACAACCAGCACCTTCACACCAGCAACACTCGCCAACCTAAGCTCAACTCAAGGGTTCCTCGTGTTCATCTGCCATCCCTAGCTCAACTCGAGGGATGTTATTTTGAGCCACACTCGAGGAATGCCACGTGCTTAACCCTTATCCCGAGCTCAACTTGAGGGATACGTTTCGAGCCACAATTCAAGGAACACTAGCAAGCCGACCTTTAAGGCATCACTAAAGCTTTGTAGATCACGCACGTCAAGAGTAAGAACACCAATACTGCTAATCGCCTGATGGGGGACATGTACCGCCAAGCGCTGCCCGCTTCCAAAGCGCTTAGAGGGTATGATAGGTCAAACCTTTGCTCTCATTAAGTGTTTAAATATTGGGGATTTAATATAATTTTTGGATATTCTTGAGTTTAATAATGCAACTTTAATTTAATTTAGGTCCTTAAGAGTGTGAATTAGGAATATTTCAAGTCATAAAATAAGTCCCAAAATTAGAATTTTGGACAGGAATAGTTCAGGTGCTAAATGCACCCCTAGTTTTAATTTTCACACCCCCTTTTGCAATTGGGCTATCTATTTCTGAAAAGAAATATTTTTGAAGCTAAATGCACCTCTAGTTTTCATTTTTTACACCTCATTCTGCAATTGGATCATAATTTCTGAAAATGGATATTTCTGGAGCTAAATGCACCTCCAGTTTTCATTTTCACTCCCCCTTCTGCAATTAGCCATTTAATTTTGAAAAGGAATATTTTTGGAGCTAAATGCATCTCCATTTTTTATTTTCCAAACTTCTCCTAGAATTGGGTCTTCTGACTCTGTTCTGCGCCCCTTCTTTTTACTAATTTGTACTCCTAATATCACTTAACCTCCACTCAACCAGGTTATGCCACAAGGCAATCATCCACTCACTAAAATAACCACTTAAAACTTGTTACATCATCAATCCTCCACTCACTAAACATACCCAATCGTGGAATGACACCTCATCACTCTCTTTCCTTCACACAACCAAAACCCTAACCCTAATTTTCCTTCTCTCTCTTCCACACCAGGCCATAGCCGTCGCACCTAACGCCAACCGTCACTGCACCTCCGTCAACCTATCTCCTCCATGTCAGCCACCATCTACTCGCTCGACATCTCCGACACCAACGTTGCCAGAAGTCCACCAATGCCGCACCACTCGTGGAACCTGCAACAGCCACGCAACACTGCTCCAACACGCCTCTCCCATCGCTCAACCACCTCCGCGCCAACAACCATCTTCTCGCATGCCATCTCTGACACCGACGCTGCCGGAAGTCCGCCATTGCCGCACCGCTCGTGGAACCTGCGACAACCACGCAACACTGCTGCAAAACGCCTTGCGTTGTCATGCCATGATTTTTGTCCTCTACAACAGCCCAAAATGGACCTCCATGGCTTCCTCTTCGCGCCATCGTCTCCTTCAAGTCATCACGCTGCCAAAAAACCACCATGGCTGCACCATCCGAGCTCACCAGAATAGACTATGCCTACACTCATCTGCAACAGTCCACGCACCACACGTAGCCATGCTCGACGCCAAACAGCCATGCTCGTCGCACTCACGCCGAAAAATGCATCTTTCCACAACAGTCGCGGACCCAGCCCCTCCGGCGTTTCAGCCGTCACCGCGTCAACCATAGTAACCTTCGCGCAACCATTCATGGCAGTCAAACCCTAATGGAGAGAGAGACTACTCTGACATGTGGTAACCTCTCAATGGACTATCAAAGAATCAAGACTGGTCAACCAGTCAACTTTGGGCAAGGGTGGTCAACATTGGTCAAATTGACTATTTTACACTATATTTGGCAGGTGGTTCCTCTATAAGAACCCTAAATGGCCTAAAAAGGAAAGAGTCTTCTAGCGGCAGTTCATCGCTGTCTAGAAAGTTTCTAGAAAATTTCAGAACCACAATCTTCAAACGGAATAAAATAATTCATGCATAATCATACCATATTTAGCATGTCAATCAGACTTAAAATAAAATTACGCGTTAAGCTAATATATTTATCATGCCAATCAGTCTTAAAATAAAATTACGTGTAAAGTTACTCTATTTAGCATACCAATCAGTCTTAAAATAAAATTATGCGTAAAGCTCCCCTAACCTGGTTTCCTTAGCTTATTTTGGAATTGTTGTGAGTTCCCCCTTGATCACCAATGATCTTCCTTTGACTCTCTCAATGCAACTCCTCTCCTCACTCAATCCTCACAAAACTCTCAATTTTCGTACTCTGTTCTCTAAGCACAATGGTAGCCTTGCAAAACCTTTCTTCAAACCTAAAATTGGCCTTTTAATGGTGCCTTAATGCTAGGTAATGACTAAAAAAACGAAAATTGATTTAATGGGCTGATAATTGTCATTCAATGGTTCATTATTTACAATTTTCTAACCACTTCTTAGCTGCTCCTTGACCAGCTAGGGTTTCTATGCCCTTTCACTTTCATGCCAAAGTAAATTTTGGCAAAAATAAATTTTAGTTTGGGTTCACCAAGGTTCAAACCCATACCATGCCAAAGTCAAAACAATGCATAACCATTCAATCAATTCATGTTTCGTGTAATTTATATAATTTTATGATTATATTATCACTCAACATGATCAAGCGTATTATTAAAACAATAATAATTAAATAACACATAAATGGCATACATAGGACTCAAACCCAAGTCTTCTCACACAATTAAGTACTCTCAACCACTTGAGCTAGTACTTTTCCACATCACATTAATCAATATTAAATTTCATAAAGACTCCCACTACTGCATTTATTAATTAATTAATTAAATTTCACAGGTCTTACACAATCAAATCAAAATAGGGCAGAGTCAAATCAGAAAAACATAAAGCAGGAAGTGCCTAACTCAATCATTACTTTAATCTTCTCCAGCGTGTGCGATGGGAATAGCACATGGTAGAGCAATCCCCCTCCACTTTTCAATTGGATCATCTTTTGGATTTGTGTGATGCTTGAAATATAGGAAGGTTGGTTTAGTGGATTTTTAATGGATCTTGAAATATGGCTTTTGGGGAAAGCTTTTTCTGTTTCTCCCTAATATAATTTCTAATAATATTGTGTTGTTTTAATGATGCGGGAATTGGAATGGAAGACGAGGAGTTTTCTTCCTACCACTTTTTTTTTCCGATGAGATTCAAAATAGTGGATTTAATTCCTATGGCAAAATATGGGCAAAAAACAAAACGCTGAAGAAAAAAAAGTAAAAAACTGGTGGGCCAACCTACCAGCTCGCCAACCGACCAGTTACGGGACAGGTTCAACTTTTTAATCCATTTTCACTAAGCGGGCTGGCCTGGCCTGGCTCGAATTTGGCAGGCCAGTAGTTGGACGAGCTAAAACGGGTCGGGTTGGCCCGTTTTGTCACCTCTAGTTTCAAATTGTTAATGGAGTAGACAATGATGATGGATTTTGACAAGCGTAGAATGAATAGTGAGTGTAAGTTGCGTTCTTGGTGGGAGAGGGAAAGTCATTTTTGATTTAACCGCGCGAAGAGATATATATATTTTTTATTTTGAATAATTTGGAAAAAGTTATTAGTTTTATGTTATTAATTTTAGAGTTTATTAGTTTATTGGTACGTGTAATTTTAATTTATATTTAAGAAATAAGATCAAAGCTAGATTTTTTAATTTTATTGAAAGAATGTGTAATATTATATTTCAATTTTCATTAGGGCTTTTGAGATTATACCAATTCAAAGTTTTATTAATTAAAAAAAATTATCTAGGAGCTATTATTATTTGTGTGCAAATATAAGTTTTTAATTTGGATATTTTGAGACAAATTTAAAATAAATAATGAACAAAATATATAAAGGCTACTTAAAATAAATGTGGTTTAAAATACCCACAATTTAAAAAGTGTGGCTTAATGTGTCTACGCTTTAATATGTGTTGCCTTTAGTAGTCCATGTTCTATTACATGTTGCTTATAGGGAATAAGCAACATTTTTCTTATATGATTAGTCTTCGAGACAAATAAAACTCACATTATAGACAACCATAAAAAATCCTACTCTATTTCTATTTTAGGCAACAATTTTTAAGTGTTACCAACACAACATTGTCTAAGCCAAAAAATGGTGTAGGTCACTAAATATGTATAACATGCTAATTAGCGACTAAAACTTTCATTCGTTAAATATAATGATTTTAGTGACCAAATTAGATATTCTACTAGCAACTAAAAATTTGGTGGTCGAATATATATAATGTCATAATTAATGATTGAAAATTTTGGATCGCTACATATAATGTTTTTAATGATAATTTAATGAAAAAATTTGTAGTCCCTAAATATATTTCAGGTTTTAATTAATGACTAAAATAGGAAATAAATAAATTTGTAATGATAGTATTTTTGTTTAACAACTAAAATAACGATAAATAATATTATTAATAAAATATCTGTCATAAGGTGACTATATAAATTTAAATAAGTTTTTTTTTTCCAATTATAAAATTCTTTTCTTTTTTGTCTTAAAAAAATTTATATTGTATAATTTGATAAGTTTCAAAATTCCTAAATATGTAAGGTTTTTATTTTAGCATTCTCATAAGGTTGATTATTGTCATGGTCATGATTATCATAATGGCAAAAATAACAAACACACATAACAAAGATAATAGTGTGCTAACAATAATAATTATGGTTTAAAAATATTTATGATAAAGTATTAATTCTAATATTATATTATTTTTATTTTAATAAAAAAATTATTATTGTATTATTCATTATATTCTCTTTTCTCATAATCATTTAATATCTTATGTGAATCTTCTATCCCTTCCACTTATTTCCATTAATATATTTATATATGTTGCTCTCTCAAAGTATAGAAAATAACTAAAGAAATTCACAAACATAATACTTTTCTTTCGTAAACATTTTTCTTTAATAAACATTTATTTATTGTTGATCGTTCTTCAACTTTTTATTAACATATTTTATTTTAAATTTTATTATCGCATAATATCATTCAATATTATTGATTTGTAACAAACTTAATAAGTTTTATATTTAAAAAATGGAAATTAATATTTTATTATAGTAAACTAGCAAGATGGTAAATTTTATATTAATATTTAATGTAAATTATAATTAATTAAGTTATTTACTTTTACAACATGTTTGCTGCTTTTTTTAGTTAATATAGATCCCTCGTTATATTACATAAAGACCTTCACTATCGTCATCAATTAATATATTGTTTTTTGTATTTTATTTTAATGGAATACAAAGTGAAATGATTTTTTTAATTTAATTACTATTTATAGTTGTATTTTTTACTTTAACTAGTTAGATGTAGAATAATATATTCATTAACTGATATATTCAAACAAATTCGATAATATATTTATTAAAGTATATATTCAAAATATTTCGAGTAGTTCGATTAATTTTTTACAATTTAAGAAAGATGAGTTGAATATCTATATTAATATTATAAACTTTAATTTTTTTTATGTTCTTATAAAAAATTTATTTTCTGGTTGGAATGATTTTTAAATAATATATAGTTAATATATATATATATATAGTTAATATATATAGTTAATATATATATATATATATATATATATATATATATATATATATATATATATATATATATATTAATTGTTAAAGTCTTTGAAAGTTTATAATATTCTGCGGGTTCAAAAGAAAGTTTTTGAATTGTAGCTTTTATTTTATTTTCATGTACAATAAATTAGTTTAAATTAAATTTTGTTTACTTGGGTGGTTAGTTTTTATTTATTTAGTTATTTACCCCGTGTTTCTGATAATTTTTTTAGGAAGTATTAAAAAATAAACACTAAATTAATTATAAAATATAAAATCCAATTAAGAAAGATTCTCTCTAAAACAAGTTTTACCCTTAATTATTATTTTAAAAATTAATTATTTTATAAATAATTTATCTTTAATTTTTATTCTAAAAACCTCTAAAACAAGATGTATTTTTATTATATCTATTTGTGTATTTTTATTACTGTATTTAGACATATTATACACAAGAAAAATTACACTATAGGTCTCATAGTTTCTTAGTAGAATGTGTGTATTTGTTTCTAGTTAAACAAATTTTAATATTTAAAAAAAATTAAAAAGATAACATCTTAAATTGTAGATTATATTTTTTAATTATATTACAAACTATCTATTACATGACTTTTTTCTTTTAAATCGAAAACAGAACGGATTAAATTCAATCGAAAATAACTTTTGAAAGGTATTCTTCTTTCTCGATTTTTTTTTCTGTATGCGCTGAGTTTTTTTTATATTTTATTGAGAATACTAACAGTATATAGATGTGTTTGGTATCTTTAAATATATAAAATTTCAAGAATTTATTTGTTTACTTGTTTTACTTATGCTACAGAATGAACATATAGAATGAATGTAACGTCCCAATTAAATAGATAAATCAAATTTAATGAAACGCCACATACGTAATTATCCAGAGAGTACGAAAATTGGGATATAAAGTACAAAGTTCCCCAAATATATTCATAACAAAAGAAAAGAGACGTCACCTTGCCTAACACGAGTACAATAATTCAAAAGTAGCACAAGTTCTTATCCAGAACAATAGAAATCTAACTAATCACATTCTCTTAGTTCCGGCCCCATAGTGAGTCCAACACCCGTCCATAGACATTAAGCTGCAGCATCCCTATTGTCATTACCACTACCAGGGGTTCTCACATCTGCTCACATCAATAGAATCGATGATCATCGCAAAGGAGTAAACCGCACACAATCATATAAACAAGCAAAGGGGTAAGCTAGTGAAAAAAGGTTCTTATATCATAACACTCAACATACGAGTTCATAGACAAGCATAATCAACATACATCCACACAAGAAGTACCAAACTACATAAGAAACCAAGACTTGACTATCTGGATACATACGATGAGGCACCACCACCAAATTGTGGAATTACGTCCTAGTAGTGAGGCATCACCACGACGCCTTCGCGGAATTACATCCTTACATGAGGCACCACCACGAGGCCTTCGTGGAATTATGTCCTGGCCTTGAGGCACCACCACGTTACCCTCGTGGAATTACGTCCTCTCAATGAGGCACTACTAAGAACTCCTCTTAGGAGGGTCCACGGGATTACGTCCATTAGGTGAAGAACCACCATGAACTCTCCCTAGGAGGGTCCACGGGATTACGTCCATTAGGTGAGGTACCACCACGAATACTCCCTATGAAGGTCATTGGACTACGTCCTACCCACACTTTACCCATGTTTCACCAACCACTCTTAGAGTTCTCATCCACATCAATCTCATGCCATTATGTATATATATTTACCAAACCAATCAAGCATATATAAAACCAAGCCCATGCTAAACACATCAACTTACAGTCCCAATACATCATATACAAAACATATAGCATCATGGCTTAAATCGTCTTAAGCGTACATCAACCAATCATGTGAGCATACATATATATATATATATATATATATATACACACACACACACACACATTTAGAAATGCCAAATCTCGCTCAAGCTACCTGCTCTCGCCTGGGCGAGACTACAACAGGGAGCACGTCGAGGTCTCGCTCAAGCTAGCCCAACTCCCTCAGGCGTGTGGCCTTCGCTTAGGCGAGCCCTCAAAACAGAGAGGGGAGTGAGCTACTATTGTTCTCGCTCAGGCGAGAGCTCCTCGCTTAAGCAAGAGCTCCTCGCTTAAGCAAGAGCTTTCGTTTTGAGTGACCAACCCGCTCGCCTGGGCGAGTTCAGCAAAGCTCACCACTCTCTCTCGTGCAACAACAGGTCCACATCATTATAGCAGTACAAACCACGCATTTTCATACAACTAATAATACATACCAACCATCCAGTACATAGAATCAACCGAACAGGCATCTAAAACGTAAAAACAATGAGCCCTAGCTTCCCTTACCTAGAAAGAGGCTAATAATAGAATGTGACATTAAGCCAAAGAACCCAGTAGCTCCAAGAATAGGGTTACGAACTCGAATAGCGACACAGAGAGAATAACAGGGTTACTACTATGAATCCTAACAGAAATCACAAAAATAAACTTAGAAAGGAGGGAGAACGATTCAAGGACCAATTTACGTGAGACGAGGTGAGCTTTTGAGCTAGCACGAACAAGAGGGAACCAAACCCTAGCAAAGCTACTGTTGATAGGGAAAGGGAGAGAGTAAGGTCCTATTTTTTTTTGCAAGAATTGTAGAAATGAGAGGGGTTAGGCTGCCTTAGGGGCTTTGAACACCTTATGGGTCAGTCCTTAGGCCCAACAGATAGGGCTGAGCCCCTTTAAATTTTAAGGCAGAAAAAGAGGGTTTTACATTAAATGTAACACCCCATTTAATTAATAACGCTAATTAAAGGAATGCCATACAGAATAATATTAGAAACAAAGTTTTAGAGTGTAGACACTTCTCCTCACGATTATCCAAGAGAAAACCCGAATAAGAAAAGGGCACACTACGATGCCATAACAAAGTATAAAATATAAATCAACAACATTTAGAATTTTAAGCCTAAAGACCAGCAGTACACGGGCCATAGCCCTAAAGGAAAGTCCAAGTAAACTTAGATCCAGTCCAAGCAGACTATGCCGCGGAACCTCTATCACCCTGATGATTACGGGGAGTTCTCACCTCTGCTCACATCAACAAGTTGATGATCATTGCAAAAGAAAAGACCACACCACAGAACATACAACAAACAATAGAAGGGTAAGCTAGATCCAAAATTAGTTTTAACATGCAATCATATATACTTTCATAGTCCAATATACATACATCATCCAAGCATGTTATGACCTTCCAATCAATACACTAAGATTCGAGTCGACTCATCCGGATACATATAATCTGGTTGGATTCAGCGGATGCTTGCACTTGTGGTGGATACCTCTGCTCATCGCCGAGCTGCTCACCCCCGAGCTATGTGTTACAAGTGTTACAATGAATCAATTCCTCATACACAAGGTTAACCCTTAGTGAGTTTCAAGCCTCCTGCTACTCTCACCACAAGAGTCAGTCCGCTCTATGTGAGACTAACTGACTCTTTAGAGTGTTAGGATGCAACCTTACCTTGAATCCTTACCAAATTATATAGATGGGGCACCACCATGAACTCCTACTAATAGGGGTCATGGAATTATGTCCCGACCACTGAAGCACTACCATGAGGTCTCACCTAGAGGCTCATGGAATTACGCACTGACACAGACCAAACATACTCAATCAATAAAGTAATGTTTATCATGCACATAACTTTCATGCCAACCTTTATAACCAAATCCTCATTCATATTCCATGTTGAATCCATTCCAACTCATCCTTCCCAATCCATGAATATAGAATTTCACCTCATACCAATACCATGCCATTTTGATACCAACCATTTTATTGAAATCACATGCCAAGATTTATCTAAGCTCATCATTCACAACTCATACATCCTCTTACTCATGCATATTCACTAATCCCATGCTTTAACATAGCAATCCAACTTAACATCACATTATGCAAACGATTTAGGGATTTTAGAAATAAACTACAGCTTGTGTAAAGCTCAGAAAATTTTTGTATTTATATTCAAATTAAATATAATTGAATCAAGAACCAAATGAAACAAGAACCAACTTAATTGAATAACTATAAAGAAAGTTGTAAACCAAACAAGCAATAAAGGTCAATATTGTCAACAACTAAACTACAGTGATCTTGCGATAAAAACTGCTCTCACTATAGAGCTCCGATTCAAGATCGGACCAGTCAAAGTCAAAACCTATGTGTTAAGGATCAACTGTTAAAATATCAGCTCGATCAAATGGTTAACGAAGTAGTAAATTTCATTTTATGAAAAGTGTGCAATGTTGTCAACAACCAAACGACAGTGACCTTGCAAAAAAAACTGCTCTCACTACAGAGCTCCGATTAAAGATCTGACCAGTCAAAGTCAATAATTTTGTGTTAAGGATCAACTGTTAAAATTTCAGCTCGATCCAACAGTTAACGAAGTAGGAATCTTCATCTTACGAAAAGTGTGCGATGCAGAAAAAGAGTAGCGCCACATCAATCAAACATACTCGCACACCATACATCTTTATTCGACCAACAACCTCATTCAAGCATCACAGCCATACAAATAGACCAAAAATCTGGCAAAATAACTTTAAATAGATAAACCCTAGCTTTCCTTACTTAGAAAGAGCTAGCAGAATATCCCGACACCCAAGCAAGTGAGTACTACCGACCCACAGAGCATATTTACAATATGTAAAATAGTGGAACAGATTCAAAATGGGTTACCATGGTGAACCCTAGTTAGAATCATGATGACAGAGCTGAGAATGAAAAAGGTACGATGGAGAATCAACTTACATGGATTGAAGAATGAGTTAACACAAAGAAAGGTAAGACCCAAACCTAACAGAGCTTCTGTGGAGAGAAAAGGGAAGAGCGAGAGCACTAATTTTGGCAAGTAAGTGCAGAATGAGGGGCCTTGACTGCTTTAGGGGTTTTGTCACCCTATGGACTAGCCTTTAGGCTCAACTGATTAGGGGCAACCCTTAAAAATAAGAACAAAAAATAATTGAGCCTCACAAATTCATATAAAAAAGAGAAAAAGGTATGTTGTTCTTGTTTTGCAAGAACGATTATAATATAATTGTTAGCAAGTGTTAACATGGTATTTTAAAGAAATCTATGACAAGATGTGTCAATATTTTATATATAATGTTTTAAAAACCCTTGTGGATTTCAATTTTATATTTCATTCAAATTATTTATACACTAAATCATAGAGGTCGAAGTTGCTACACATTGTTTTTAATATATATATATATATATATATATA
>Ga0214542_1012180_pt1 | contig 11280 bp, 4 predicted proteins | sample CNSS1metaG_FD_160096 | JGI IMG/M metagenome (GOLD analysis project Ga0214542, IMG submission 160096) | Root nodule microbial communities from cowpea collected in UCLA plant growth center, Los Angeles, California, USA - CNSS1 | ecosystem: Host-associated > Plants > Roots > Nodule | place: USA...
GATGTGATTTTGGCAGGAAATTCTATAACAGAGATTGAGAAAATAAAGAATTCATTACACAAAGCCTTCAGAATTAAAAACTTGGGACCATTGAAGTACTTCTTGGGTTTTGAAGTGGCAAGATCCATCAAAGGAAGTATAAGTGGTTTAGTATTTCACCATCATTTATTTCTTTCGGTAATCATTAATTGTATTAACAATTTAGCTTTTTCTTTTTTGGATTTTACACATAGCAAGAAATATAAGTGGTTTAGTATTTTGTCATCATTTATTTCATTAGATTTTTTTATAATAAATACAGTTTTGTGCAATGTAAAATTTTATAATGAGTTGGGTGTCTTTCATGTTTTTTTTTTGTATTATTTTATCTTTACTTTTATTTTTAATAATATTTTTTATGTGATAATAAATGATAAATAGACTTTTGTGGAATATAAAAATAACATATAATATTTGTTGTACAAGACTTGAATTAAGTATTTATTAATTATGGTTAGGTCAGTAAACTTATTTTACTAATATATTAAAGTAATATGTCCTATCATTTTTTTTAGTACATTTTATAAAATTCATTTTGATACTTAAGAAAAAATAAACTAAAGACTAGTAGCTTTTATATATATATATATAGCTTTATTATGTTTATTATATATTTAAGTGCCTATTTGGTAAGTAACATTAAACAAGTTTGTATAAATTCTCTCGGATGCACAGTGCGCGTAATCCAAATTATATTGTCTGAAAGTATTATATTAAAACTAAAGCAGTTTAGTTAATTGAAAATGTTAAAATGATCATATCAAAAATTGGTTCAATGTAGTCCCTTCTAACGGGAACAAAAAATTTCCGACTTCAATACTATCAAAAAATTTTGGTCTGATATTTTAATTTTATTTTATAATTATTATCTTTTTTAAAAATGGACCAATATAACACAACCAAACAATTAACTAAGCTTTAAAAGTAAAACTTCATCTATCAATATAAGATTTATTTTTTAATAGATATATTAATGCTGAGTTAAAAAATAAATTTATTTTTTAAAAATGTTAAAAGAGAAATTATTTGAGAAAATGAAAACACGACAATATAGTCTTTTACTTCATAATAGTACAACGAAACTTTGTGAAAATTTTTAAATCAATTTATATACATTAATAAAATAAAAGATGAATATTTTATTACAAATATTATCATTTACATAGAAAAGAAATATTGATGGGTTAACAAAAATATGAAATAGACCATGCTTTAAACAAGTGTGATTTCTTTTATTGTTATAATTATACTAATTATTATATATTTATTTTTATTGAATTAGTAATGATATATATATTAAGGGAAACTGCTCATCATTAATATTTCATTCATGTAAAATCATAATTAAAAAGAAAATCTCTTTAGAAGTATATAGGGGCCCTGGTTTGACTAAAATTGATATAAAGGAATTAATCCATGGCCCCAAGAGTCAAGGAACGTCATCCAAAAGACAATATATGATGCTTCAAAACACATCAAAGAATCAACAAATATTATAGAAATTCCAACTTCAACCAAAATTTCAAGAAAAGAATATAATGAAATTTCATGCAGAATTCAAACATGTGGGGCCACTCATGAGTAACTTCACAATCCCTTCCCTTTCATCATCATCATCATCCAAACAACCATTGCGTGTCACTTTAACTTCCACTATATAAACCTCTTTCTAATGCATATATTATTGCCTTACTAGCACCCCACAACCCCAAACCCTAGCTCAAACACAAGGTAGAATCAACAAAAAAAAAGAAGGGATTTTTCTTTTTTTTTCTTTTTGTTTTGTTGTGAAAAAATTATATCAATGGGGCATGGAAGTGGAAGCAATTACTCCTACTCCATGGCTGAGGCACCAAGTGGTAGTTTCAAAAACTCTACTTCTCCCATTCCCTACCTCTTTGGTGGGCTTGCCCTCATGCTTGCACTCATAGGCTTGGCATTGCTAATCCTTGCTTGTTCTTATAGTAAAAGTTCTTCATCAAATGCTGATGCAGAAAGAGCAAAGAGAATGGGAATGGAGGTGGATTCAGAGCCCAAGATTGTTGTTATAATGGCTGGAGAAACCAACCCTACATACATGGCCAAGCCAGCACCATCCATTCACCATCTTCAAGAACAAAACTGATTCATTTCACTCATTCAAATCATGGAGAGAAGCACAAAGAATAAAGAGAAAAAGAAAAGACAAAAAAAAGGAAAATTCTTCTTCCCCCACTATATGTTTCTAAGCTCACGTCTCATTTTCTTTGTTCATTGGCATTTATGTATATACCATTTTGTACAATTCTTTACACATATGAAGTTTTTTTTTTTATATCAATAAATATTAATAGTTAGGTTTTGTCGGTAAAAGAAGTTGAATTCACAACATTTCGTACCCTTCTCTTCCTTTTAAATTTACTAAACCAACTTTATTATTCCAAATTGTTAGCGAGGATAATATTCATAATCTTTCCCTTCTATTTAACTACTAAGTCACGTTATCACTCCTTTTAAGATAGAACTTGTTGTATTTTTATTTTTTTCTCTCTTCTTTTAGATCTTTCTTTTGTCAAATATTTTTTTCATTTTTACTTTCTTATTTGTTAGTACGAAAATTTTGATTGTTTCCAATAGTTAGATATCTTTTCAGATATATATTAGTAATGTATGTATAAAATCAATCTTTTTGAAGAGGTGAAATTTATTAAACATCATGAATTTGTAAGTTTTTGTAACCTCGGTCTCGGTTTAATGTTTCATCTCGAGTTTTTATAGTTTAATAAATTTTATTAATGGTATAAAGGAGGTTAAATTGTGATATATATATATATATATATATATATATATATATATTGGTAAAATTCACAGTTATGAAACCCATGAAACCCAGACAATATTATTTATAATTCAATGACATCATAAAAATAAATGAACAATCTCATAGTTATTGCTCCAATGATGAATATGTATATATTTGTTTTATCTCATCCTGTTTTTATACATGTTTCTGTTTTAAATTATTATAACACTTTTAATTTAATTTATTATGTAATATAACAAACTTATATCAACTCTTTTTAGCTTTTTATTATGATTATTTGACCTTTTTAAATTTTATTTGATATTCTTATTTAATATTTGTACAATAATTTTTTTTTATATTTGACACTAGAGAAAAAAATATGTATATTTTATTCGTTGTCATTTTTATTTTTAATAAAAAAATTAAATTAATATTTGGAAAAATAAACAGACAGATACTGATAAAAGACACGTACAAGCATGATACAATTATATTCGTCCTTCATGAGAATGAGGATGAAACAAACAAATTTACACTCAAATTCCATCAATTAAAACAAAAATGAGAATATAAATAAATTTTTTTCTGCAGAAATAAAAACTAATAAGCATCTTATTTGTCTAAATCCATCCTATCACTCAAAATTCAATTTCCTAGTGTTTCAATAAATTTTTTAATTTAACTACCAGTAATATTTATCACATAGTTTTACTTTAAATTATTGTTCCAAAAATAAGTAAAAGCAAAGTTGAATTAAATTGATTATGAAGAAATTTTTGTTTTTATTCCCAATCCAACAACTAAAAATAATAACTTTGTCCTATACAAATAAGTAAGAAGGTTATTTGAGGAGAAATAGTAAAATGATTCTATTAGAATAAATAATAAATATAATTATATAAAAAATGAAAATATTACTTTAAACTCAAAATATCAAAATAATAAATATATAAATATTTTCTTTTTGTATATTATTTATTTTATCCATTTGTATTTAATTTAAGATTCTTCATAAGGTAAACCAAACTTAATACCAAATTGGTGTAGATTATTTTGTGCCAATTTCATCTGACATCTGATGATGCCTTCACCGTAAGAAGCCAAATCACAATACCATAAATATTAAATATCACTCTAAATTGATTTATGTTTAGCAAATTCATATTCATTTTATACCGTTTACAAATTTAGCATGTTTGCGTGTTTTTCATGAATAACCATTTCAAAATTTTAACTATGAATTTATTAGAATTTTTTTTCATAATAACATAATTTGCACCTTAAGTTATCTAAAACTAACTTTCTTATTTCATGTTTATATTTAACTTATAATTTTATATTAAATCTGACTACTAATCAATCATACAAATATATAAAACGTTATAAATATATATATATATATATATATATATATATATATATATATATATATATATATATATATATATATATATATATAAATAAGTTAACATACGATGATCATAAGATTTTCTATAAATACAATACTCTTTTTTTTTCATCCTGTAATTCCTTTCGAAAATTCAATTAAATATGTAATTTTTATTTGATTCAATTAAATTCTTTAAATTTTAAAAATAATTTAGTTTGGTTCTTTTAATTGGATTAGTGTTAACATCCTATTCATATATGTTACGTCTCAATGTCAATGACATTTTTAAATTTTTTAAATTTTTTAAATTCTTTTGTTATTTTTTTATAAAATAAAATTGTCATGTGTCCATTTATTAGTGTCACGTGGAAGTATCAATACCACCTGACAAACTCATATGTCAGATATTAGTGTTGGTGATAACAATGTCTTGTATTCAATTTATAAAACTTAATTGGATTTTTTAGAAAACTAGATGACTTTAATTGAACTAAAAAAAGTTAAGGATCTAATTTAATTTAATTTTCTTTTTGAAACATAAATCTAAAGTAACTTGATATCCCTTGAAGGATAAGTGAACTAGTTAAACAAATTTAAAAAAATATGCAAATAAAAATATGCAAATAAAAAAATTATACATAACTTCTTCCTATCCATGGATTAAGTTTATTTACTTTAATTTTTCCTCTTTATCTTATTTTTTTAGTTTAAATTATGAAAAAAATAATATTTTAAAAAAATTTATAATATAATGCAAAATAAAAATTATAAAAGATAACTTTAAATCAATACTTACACTCACTATTTAAATATAAAGAATTAGTTTTTTTATTTAGTTATGATATAAACATTATTATCATTATTGTAAATTGAAGGCTTAATTAGTGATTTAGTCATCTAATTTATTACTTTGGTTCATTTTGGTCCTCTTATTATTTTTTGATTCAATATAATCCTCTAATTTAAAAAAAAAAAATGTTTAACTTGGTCCCATTATTATTTTTAATTCAATTTAGTCCTCTTTCTTTAAACGTTGTCCTCTCTGATTTGAGACCAAATTAAAAATTAAATTCAATTACAACTTATATATACATATTAAAATAATTTTTTATAATTTTATACATCAAATCACTCCACCTAAATACTCAAATTATTTAATTTTTTACACCTCACCTAAATACTTACCTTTTTTTACACTTAAGTGCAGTGATTGATGTACAAATTCTAAAAACTTATTTTAATATGTAAACATAATTTGTAATTAAGTTTAATTATTAGTTTGGTCTCAAATTGGAAAACACAAAATTAGATCGTTTTAAAAAAAAAGACTAAGTTGAATCAAAAATAATAAGAGAACAAAATTGAACATTTTTAATAAAATTAGAGATCTAAATTGAACCAAAAAATAATGAGTCAAAATGAATCAAAACAATAAATTGAAAGACTAAATCAATAATTAAACCTAAATTGAATTCAAAGTAGCACAAATGTTTATACCATCAAACAATACAAATGAAGTTGATATAACTTTCCTCTAACAATACACATTTATTTGTTAATATCTAGAGGCAATTAAATGAACTAAGTGAGTATATTATCTATTTAACAAATCATCTACAAATATTTCAATTTACATCAATAGAAGCCCAGAAATCCAACATTTGAGTGAAAGAAGAATGTTACTTTTTCTTGCACTTCCGATTTTTCTTCAAGTATCTCCAAAAAACCTGATGTATCCCTTTTACTCCTCATTAAAATTATATTAAAAATCCTAAAGGATATATTAAAAATCTGGGAGGGTGGTAGTTTTGGAGTGGGAAACGGCTGAAATGCGCTTCTTTCATGTAGTCAATATTAATAATAAAATGTAATTTTTTTATTCACTACTTAAATATAAATAATTAGTTTGTTTATTTAGTTATAGTATAAATATTATTACTATAAATATAAATAAAGTGTTTCATTTATTACAAGAAGCATGACAAATTCTTATACCATGAATTCATCATGAATTGAATATGGTGTAAATTATCTTTATAGAATATACATTTATTTGATAATATATTGTAGTCACTAAATAGACTCACAAAAATATGACTTTTATAAATTTAGAATCTATTTAAAAAATTATTTACAAATGTTTCAACTTATATAAAAAGGAGACCACAATCCATTCTAAGAAAAAAAAAATCAAGATAAAAGAGCCCATATTAAATTGGGCTAAGCCCATTAGGGTCGAACATGTATACAAAATGATTCAAAACCCTAATTCACATAATTGTTGGATGCGGCCGTCTTTAAGTGCGTCAACAACAAGTAATCTAATGCTATAAATACACAAGAAATGGAGACCAGTAAAAGAGTACAAGAAAAATCTCACATACCTATAAGGGTTTTTAGAGAGTGGTGGACTAGTTGCCCGTAAAATGAGGTTATCTCCATAGATCATCCTCATGGTTGATTAGGGTCAAATCGTAAGAGTGATTGGTTTTCACCAATCATATCGGTATCATTTATTTTCTTTAACTTTGACTATGGTTTTAATACACTTTTATTTACTTTTTATGATTTTCAAACACATTCATTTTTGAAGAACAAAATTTTCATATGTAATATTTTTTTAGTAATTTTTGAAGATGGTTAAAAAGTTTGTAAGTGGTTGGTAGAAGTAAGGTGGTGGAGAAAGAAGTAATAAAAGTATGTATTTTATTTATCATCATTTTTTTCTTATTATTTTGACCATTTTTATGTAATTAAGTATGTTTGTGTAGGTACTCATAGTTATGAGCTGACCTCTTCTCTGATAATATTTTTTTAAATAAAATCAAATGTAATTTAATTTATGGATGTTGGGTGATTGTTGAGATAACTCAAATACATTCATACACCTGCTTACTATATTTTTGGTAAAGAGTTAAAATGGATATTGGTTTTATTTACAAGAACATATTCTTTCTTTGCACAATATTTTTTATTGATATATTTAATGTGCAAAGTTGTATCCCTTTTAGCTTATACTTTTGGTACTCTTTATAAATTTGAAAACAATAAAAGATATTATTCCCCTTTAACTTACATATAATCTCATTCTTGAGATAATATGTTACATTTGATCGATACTTATCACCCTTTCTTTTATTCACATTTGTCCCATATTTATCATCAATTAATTTGTTTATTTTTATTCTCATATTATAGTATCAAATATGAAATAGAGATAAAATCATTATTCTTTTTTTTTTTAATTTTATGTAATGTACAAAAGATCTTAATAGTGAAGAAATGGTGATAATTAACAATAACATTAAGGTTTTTTTATTATTTTAATTTATATTACATATTTCAAATATTAAGATTTGAGAAATTACATGGTATTATATATATATATATATATATATATATATGTATGTATGTATGTATGTATGTATGTATGTACATTTTGCATATAACACGTTTTAGGTCAAACATATGTTATAGCTATAATGGTGAATAACAACTCCTCAACCATTTACACAACTTCATGTTGTCGTTATCATCCTCATCACATGAATCTTCAATATCAAAATCCACATGAAGAAGAAATAACTATTACTTACCAAACTGTGGTGGTGAATATGAATATGACCATGTGAATTGTATCGTTGAAGATTCATGAGATGATGATGATTACGGAAAATATCAAGTGCAAAAAATAGTTAAGGATTAAAATGTAAATCATTAATGCATATAACATTGTTTTAGATATATCAGTAAATGTCATGACTATGAATTAAGTGAAAAGAAGAAAAAATGTTTCATTAGTAACCAATTTTAGTAAATAATAGTTGTTAGTCACTATCATGACTAATTTAGATATCAATTTACAAAGTAAGAAATTATTGGTTACTAACATGGTCACTATTATGAATAAAAAATTATTATTGGTCACTAAATTGGTTTTTAAAATTAGCTACTATGGTTTTGGCTATCCAAAGAAATTAGTCACTAAAAATTAGCTACCTATGTTTTGGCTACCAAAATGACTTACTTACTAAATTGGTCTTTAATTAATTAGTAACTAATTTAGTGACCAAATATAATTTTTTATTTATAATATTGACTATTTTAGTAACCAATAATTTTTAATTTTGTAAATTGGTATATAAATTAGTCACTATAGTGACTAACAACTTTTGGTCACTAAAATTAGTTACTAATGAGACATTTTTTTTGTAGTGTGCCAATTAGGAACTTATAGTCATTGAAGTAGAATATTTTGAGAATCCTTTTGATTGAGAAAAAGAGATTTTAGTAAGTGCATTTAGGAGCACAGTAAAGAGACGTAAAACACTACAACACACTTTAAAAAAAAAGGTGTTGCAGGTTGACCTAATTAGACCTGTAGGTTGGCCCGTCGAGTTGATGGGTTGAACGAAACTGGTTAAAATGAGCTAGCATATTGAAATCTATGTCCCGATTCGTTTATTTTTTGCGGACTGACCTACCGAACTTGATTCATTATCTTTATACTTTATCCTATAAAATTTTATATTGTAAAAGAATTGTAATTTTATCTACACATACTGCAAAATACAGACACAACTTCCAACTAAAATTAAAAGTATAGGTAATAGTTTGTTAGAAAAAAGAAATCATTGATAAACTATTAACCATCAATTATGATGGTAATAAGTATTTATAATTTGAATAGCATATTCATTTATTCATACTATTTAATTTCTATTGTGAGTCTTTTTTAACATAAAACATTTTTTCTTATTACGTAAATTAAAGATGTAGAATGAATATATACTTTATAAATGAAAAAAATAAAATATAAAAATAAACAATTAGCTGGTTTTCAAAATTAATATTATTTTTATAATATATACAACAAGAAAATTATTATATAGCGACAATTTTAAAGATAAAAAAAATTAATTATAATATTAACTAAATTAAATATTATTTTATAATTTAAAAGTTATGGTTATCTAAAATAGTGTTTCATATAAATTAAAATTGTAATTATTACGTCATGTTAAATTAAAAACTAGAAGGACATTTCCATCTCCAAATTCAATTTCTAACACTCTTTTGACTTGAGTTGATTTAGAAGTTAAGAAATTTTTATGACTAAAATTAATCTTTAATATAGTTATTAGTAAATCGTATTATTTACCAACATTTTCTATTTTTAGACCTTCCTCTCTAATTTAAGTTAATATTAATTATAAATACATTGTTTACTTACAATAATTAGTTTTTCGTTTTTGGATTTTAGAATTTCTAAGTTATTGGTGTGATTAAATTTAGTCGTGAAAACCTTTTAATAATATATCTATTTGATGTTCTCATTATTTTCATTAAACTTCAATATTTTCAAACTGATATACCTCATACATCTCCAGGAGAATAGGTATACTCATATCAATTTATAGTAACACTTTATTCTCTCTTTTTTTATATTTGTTTTTCAAATTTACCTTTTAAATAAAAGTTATTTAAATTAAAATAATTAATTTTTTAATTTATTTAAAATTAACCATGTTTTTAAATTTAACCATTTTTTTTAAATTTAACCATTTTTTAATTATAACACTACCAATAAAATAAATGAAAACTATTTCAATAAAATTATATAAATTATTTATATTTAATTTTATAATAATAATAATAATTTATTAATTTTTATTATCGTAAAAAATAGAGAGTAAATATACACATGCATAATGCATACATTTTTACTAGTTTTATTTCTAAGATTTTTGTTTAGAAGAAGACATTAAAATAAAAAATCTTTATAGCTTACGTTATTTTAAATGTTATAATTTCTTTTAAAAAATAAGTTTTAAATTAAAAGGATGTGAAATTCCTCTAAATAATTTTCCACCTAAAAAGAACTTTTTGTTTTTAAAATAAGGCATTGAACTAGAATCATAATTATTTATTTAAATATTTTATATAAAATTATTAATAATAAAATGCCAATTCTTTTATATTTTTGTTTACACTCACTATTTAAATATAAAGAATTAGTTTTCTTATTTAGTTATGATATAAATAATATTATTACCTTATCACTATTGTAAATTGAATGTTCAGTTCAAAGTAGCACAAATGTTTATACCATCAAACAATACAAATGAATTTGATATAAGTTTCCTCTAACAATACACATTTATTTGTTAATATCTAAAAGCAATTAAGTCAACTAAGTGAGTATATTATCTATTTAACAAATTTTCTACAAATATTTCAATTTATGTCAAAAGAAGCACACAAATCCAACATTTGAGTGAAAGAAAAGAAGTTCATTAAAATTATTTTAAAAATCCTAAATTATATATTCTTTCGCCTTGTTTCTTCCTTCCCAGTGCCACATTGTGAACATTTGGAGCATCTTTTAATCGAAAGAGTGGAGAGGTTGAAATGCGCTTTTTAATGTACTCCAAAATGCTAATTTTCAAAGGTATTAGATATATTTTCTAAAAAATATATTTAGAAATGTGCTTTTTCAATGCATTTTAGATTATTTCTTTTCTGTCATTTTTAATCCGGAAATATATTTTGGGATGATATTCCAAAATATATAATCTGAAATATATTTTTAAAAGAATTTCTGAATATATAGTTCAAAATACATCCGTAATATTTTTTTAATTGAATATATTAAAAACTATAGGTGCAAGATAATGTTTATTTTTTTATTATAATTTTAATGATGAGTAATTTAAAGTTTGAGTTTTATGGGATCGAGGAAGTAAAAAAAAAAAAAAAAAGTTTAAGAAGAAATCCACTAAAGAAAATGGACGTTTGTTCTTGTATCTCTAAGATTTCTTCTCCACTCTCAAAACATTTACCAAATTGCAAAATTACTCTTTAACCGTTTGACCAGAGTTATTTTCGGATATTAACTTCTGGTAAATGTTGCTTTCGAATATTAAAATCTAGTGAAGATTATATATATATATATATTTTGTGCATACTTGATCTAGTTAGATATGATATGCCCGATTAATATAGGATCCAAAAGAGGTCCATTAATTATAATTAAGTATTTATTAAGACTCTCGCTCATCAGTTA
>Ga0214542_1012185_pt1 | contig 11276 bp, 8 predicted proteins | sample CNSS1metaG_FD_160096 | JGI IMG/M metagenome (GOLD analysis project Ga0214542, IMG submission 160096) | Root nodule microbial communities from cowpea collected in UCLA plant growth center, Los Angeles, California, USA - CNSS1 | ecosystem: Host-associated > Plants > Roots > Nodule | place: USA...
ACAAATCCATATGCAAAAGTTCTAAAGGTTTTGATGTAGAAATCACATTTTTTGAATGAAATGAAGATTTTACTTGTTTTCCTTTTTGACATGCATCACATAGTTTATCTTTTTCAAACTTTATTTTTGGCAATCCAATTACTAATTCTTTAGAAATTAATTTGTTTAATTGTTGCATGTGAATATGAGCAGCTCGTTTATGCCACAACCAAGGATTTTCTTCTTTAACAACCAAACAAGTTATATCACTAGATGATGCATTATCAAGATCAATCAAGTAAATGTTATTGTGTCTCATACCTTTTAAGGTTACTTCTTTGGAGTCCTTTTGATGAATAGTGCAGTAGTCACTCTCAAATATTACTTTGAGTCCTTTATCACACAATTGGCTTATACTGAGAAGATTGTGCTTTAGTCCTTCCACATACAGTACATCCTTGATCTCCAAAGTATTTCCTCCACCTACATCACCCGTTCCAAGTATTTTTCCCTTGTTGTTATCCCCATAAGTGACAAATCCTTGTTCCTTTCTTTTAAAGTTCTTAAACTTCTTTTTGTCTCCAGTCATGTGTCTTTAACAACCACTGTCAAGATACCACATTGATCTTCTGGATTTAGAAGTCATCTGCAAAATAAGGAAACAATTCATTTAGGTCCCCAACAACTTGTTTGGGTCCTTGGGATTAGAATAAAAATATCTACTTATGAACAGGCACCCAATGATACTTCCCATTAGGAACACCGAAATGTTTAATATTGCATTTGTTTGAAGTATGACCCTTTTTCATGCAATAAAAACATGTAGCAGTACATGCATATGTATTCATAAAATGAGATGTTCCTTTTTCAACCCAAACTTTACGAGTTCTCTTAGTTTTATTTTTAAAATTATGATTATGAGCATGCTTGGTCTTATTTTGGTTTTTCTTGAGATTAAACTTTTCACAATTTTTATTTTCTAAGGCATCTTCAAGATGTTTCTCCAAAATACATATATCAAACATGTAACTTTTACATGAAGCACATTCAACAGTTTCTTTTTCTTTATCTTGTAATATTGAAATTTTATTTTTCAAAAATTCTTCTTCTTCAAGAGATTTTTCAAATTTACTTTGCAAATCTTTAAAATCAGTTTCTAACTTTTTATGAGCAGTATCCAATTTACTAGATTTAACGAGTAATTATTGAAAAGCATCATACAAATCATCATAGTCATTTTCATTGCAAGTAGAATTTACCTCACTGTCAGAATCATCATTATTAGCCATCAAACATAGATTTGCTTCTTCATTATCAGAATCGCTAGAATTTGATGAGCTTGAGGCATTGTCTTCCCATGCTATGTATGCCTTCTTTTTAAAGAATTTTCTGCCATTCTTTTCTTCACTTTTCTTTGAATTTGGGCAATCAGCCTTGACGTGTCCGGATTCTCCACATCTGTAGCATTTGAAATTTGAGGATGATCCTTGATTATCCTTCTTGTTGTTCTTGAATTGATTTTTACCTTTGGCCTTCATGAATTTTGTAAACTTCTTAATCATAAGACTAAGATTTTCATCGTCATCTGAGTCTTCTTCTTCCTTTTGCTTTTTGCCTTTGACCATTTCAGTTTTGAAGGCAATGTTCTTCTTTCTTCCAATATCTTCTTCTTCATTTAGTCTGCCCAGTTCAAGCTCATGTTCTCTCAGCTTTCCAAATAGGGTCGCCATCGTCATTGTCGCAAGATTTTGTGACTGTGTGATGGCTGTCACCTTCGGCTACCAAGTCCTGTTCAAGGATTTTAGAATTTTTATATTTAATTCATCAGTGTCAAAAGTTTTACCTAGACCTGTGAGATGATTGACGATGTGTGTGAATCGTTTCTACACATTGTAGATAATTTCTCCTTGTTCCATCAGAAACATTTCGTATCCTTCGATCAAAGAGTTCTTGCGTGCCCTTTTCACATCGTCTGTTCCTTCATGGGTCACACGCAATATTTCCCACATATCTTGTGCACTGGTGCAGACTGAGATATTGTAAAACTCATCTAGGGTTAAAGCATATGAAATTATATTTCTAGCTTTTACATCATACTGAGCTCGTCTATTTTCGTCTGCTGTCCATTGCGAGAATGGCTTTGGTTCCTGCACATCATTTACAATATTAACAGGAACAAATGGACCATTTAACACAGCATCCCAAATACCTCTATCAACATATTCCAAAAAAATTTGCATCCTAACTTTCCAAAAAGGATAGTTTTCACCAGTAAATAGAGGAGGTTTGATTTTGTCCAACCATTTTCGAAAAATTTGAATAACTATCAAAGCAAGCTCTGATACCAATTGTTGGTATCGCGCAGCGAAATGTTTAAGCATTTGGACAAAAACCAAGAGGAGGGTGAATTGGTTTTAAGTAATAAAATTAATACTTTAAAATTTTTCCAAAATTTATCGATTAAATCAAATATTAATTTCTTTAAACACAATAATAGATGAAACAAAGAGATAGAGAAGAAGATTGAACACAAGTATTTATACTGGTTCGGATCAAAAGACCCTACGTCCAGTTGTTAATCTCTCAAAAACGAGATTAACTAAATCACTAATAAATAACAGATTTACAATCAGATTTACAACAGGAAAGAAAACACCTCTCTTGAAGACACAAGAGATGAACACCTTTCTCTGAATCACACAGAGAACCTTGACCTTAGCTTTCCTAGCAACTGCAGCAGCACTCAATCTCCTAGAACACCTCTCAGGAAAAGTTATCGCTCTACCCACACTAGGTTTTTCAAAGCTTCTATTGAGAACACTCAAAGAACTCTCTTTCAGTCACAACACTAGCACTCTAGCTTCTAAAAAAGGTAAGTGAGAAGTAACTCTGATGTTCATAAATAGGGGTTCCAGAAATTAGGTCAAAAAGCTAAATAGTCGCCCCCAACTGACCAGGATAATCGATTATCACTAGTGATAATTTATTATTTCAGTGTGTTTTATGAAAAATAAATTTTTGAACAGATAATCGATTATTAGAGGTGATAATCATTTATTCTAGTGCTTTCTTGAAAAAATTGGTTCAGGTCAGGATAATCGATTATCCTAAGTGATAATCGATTATCACTTTGATTTTTTGAGAAATACTAGAATTTTCTTGTGCAATAAACACTTTTCAAGATAGCTTTAAACATAACAACACATGTTCTTCATATTGACTTCCAGATGGCTTTCAGGCTTCTTTTATCATCATCAAAATCTTGCTTCAGCATTTAGACTTGTATTGCTTTTGCCAACAATCTCCCCCTTTTTGATGATGATCAAAACAATATGTTTAAAGTATCTGCAATCAAAATACCTTACAAGTAGATTTGTTAGTAGCATTGTTTGGTTTAAAATTTTAAACTTTTTCTCCCCATGTTTTGATCATATGAAAAAAGTTTTAATAGAGAAGCTCCCCCTCAATCAAACAATTGTAAAGAATAACAATAAAGATAGACTTTTATTAAGAAGTTAACTACAAATAATTGCAGGCTTGGAGAACTTTTTTACACGTGAGTAATCCCTATGGCCTGATTAACAACTTCTTTTGGTTGTACCTTGGTTTTAGCTTTTTATCTTCATCAATTTGAATATGGAGGAGAAATTGAAGGTGCTTAAAGATGAGGTTCATGCAGCTGAGTTAGAGTTGAAGAAGTTGTTATTTTACTTGTATGGTTTCTCAAATTTGTGTTTTACTTGGGATTTGGGGTTCTAGTTCTTAAGTGTATGTATTTTGTGCACAGATTGAAAAGGCTGAATCATGGAAGAAATCAATTGATGAAATTATTACTAGTTTTGAGAATAATCATAAGAGAAAGCTTTTGTACAATGTCTCCTTCTACTAGAATCTTGCAGGCTCCCTAGAAAAAGAAGTGTTACTCTCATTCATTTCAGAATACCACTGGTGCAAAACCTCATGAAAACAATGAATCATGCTAAGAACACTAACTTCTTTGTTTCTAGAATCAAGTATAGGAACCAATCTCTTTGTTTTTCCATCATTTTACTCTCAATGTGATATATAAATCAAAGTATGGTAAAAGTAATTTGACAACATCAAAAATTAAAAACGCAAATAAGAAGACCAAGTCACATTTTAGGCTAATTCTATATTTGCATCTTGATAAAATAAGTAGTATTTTGTTGTGTCTGTAGTGCAGCAAATAACAGTTAGTGCTCTAACCTCTAATAGGTGAAGAAATGGCAAGCTGGTAGAGAACCAATCGATCAATCAATCACTCCAAATAATCGTTTCGGTTAACTAAACTTGAGCTTGATGACGTTATTGTAACCTCCTAAACCTGGATCTCTTCAAAATAGTTAATACATTAGGAAAATTCATTCTCCAAACAAACTTTAAAGAAGGTGAACAAGAAATGATAGAGGCCAAGCTAATTAACCTGGTTTTAGGAACCGACGAACTCGACGCTTCTGCCTTCCCCACTTCTCAGTATTGTTTCCGCGCTGATTAAAACCCTAACGGTCGCACTTCGTCACTGTACACACTCCGACAACCTTCGTAGAGCGAGCTTCAGTGCTTGTGAGCTTCTCAGTACTGTTTCCGCGCTGATCAAAACCCTAACGGTCGCACTTCGTCACTGTATGAACTCCAACAACCTTTGTAGAGCGAGCTTTAGTGCCTGTGAGTCTTACGAGCTTCAGTGCCTGTGAGCTTTAGTACTGTGAGGTGATCTTCAGAGCGAGCTTCAGTGCCGATGAGTCTTACCAGCTTCAGTGCCTGTAAGCTTTAATACTGTGAAGTGATCTTCGAAGATTTTGTTCGAACATAGAAAATTTTTGAAAAACAGTAACATGGCTTTGTTGGAACTTAGAAAGTTTTTGAAAAACAATAATGTTTCAAATAGTTTGATTATTTTAAGGTTTAAAAAATTAAATTTTACGTTTTATGTTTTTCATTTATTAATTTTTATATTACATTCAATATCATTCTCTTTCATTTGCAGTATATACTAATATTAATAATTATTTTAAAAAAATTAATTCTTCTAATATAAATATTTAAATTTTAAATGAATTTTAAGTGTATAATTAAATTAAATTAAATATTCATATTTTATAAATAAAATACATACATACTATTTATTTTTATATATAATGTATCAGAAATAATTTATTTCATATTTAAAATGTTTAAAAAAATAAAAAATATAAAAAAATTATACCATAAATATAATAATATATAATAATATGTAACGATATAAATTAATTACTAATCCTTTTTTTAATAAATTAACATATAAAATAAAGAAAAGAAGTGTAAAAGATAGTAAATAATTATCAAAATAATAATTAATCATTTCATTTTAAATATAATTAATAAGAATATATATATATATATATATATATATATAATTTATCAAAATATATTGTATTAGTTATTATGTTAATATATATATATATATATATAATATAATATAATTAACAAATAAAAGATTAATTTATATAATAATAAAATATATTTTTATAATTTGTTAATATATCGATAGTTTTTAAAAATTTATATAATAAATTTATTTATTTAAAAACATTTTTCATATTATTTTTTTAATTAGAAATTCTATTTATTAGTTTTGAATTAGTAACAAAATAATTAATCATAATTAATTAGCTACAACTTAACTACCATATTATGTTGTGTTTAATCCCTAACTAATTAGCTACAACTTAGCTATAATATTTATGTTGTGCTTAATTCCAAACTAATTAGCTACAACTTAGCTACCCTATTATATTGTGTATAATTCTTAACTAATTAGCAAAAATTTCCCTCGCTAATTTCCCTCGCAAATTAGCAAATTTCTTGTAGTGAGTTGAGCTCGGGTTGGCGAGTGTTACGAGTGAGAGTTTGCTGGTTGTGGCCAGTACGAATGAGTCTAGATAGATTGCCCTCCTTAGTAATTGGCTGATGAGTTTGGTAGTCTTGGGATGTTACGAACTTAGTTCGTATTGGGAACTCCACCTGGCGTTAGGATGTATGATCCGTAAAGAACTACGTAACCCTGATTCTCCATTCACATTGAGATATGTAGGATCGAGGATTAATCCTCGTCAGGCCCAAAAAACCAAAAAAATTATTTTTGTTCTTTTGTACATCCTTTTATTGTTACTTTTGGGAAAAATTAAATATTTTGAAAACCACATCTTTTTGCATATTTAATTAAAGGTATCGTCTTAGGATGGACGTTGTGTGATGCTAATACTCTGACTTCCGCTTTCATGGTTTTATCTTTCATCTCAACCTCATTTTTTGTTTTTCTTTTTCCCTCACTTTTGTTAGTTTTGAAATGGTTGAAAAGCCAAGAAGTGGGGTGGGGCTTGAATTGGCTAGTTAAAAATTTAGGCTATCTTTGGAAGCTAAAAACTATCTTTAATTGAATCAAATAGATCAAGACAATGCACAAGATTGATCAAGACAGGTTCCAAATGATTATGTAAACATGCTCAATACTGCAGATGCTATGAAAACACGCGAGAACATGAAAAAGATGATTAAAACACAAGTTCTTTAAACTTTAAAATGAAAATGCAAGAGAGAAAGGTTAGAGAAGAGAAGACACCACGAGATTTTTATACCGGTTCACTCAAACCTGAGCTACAACCAGTTTGTCAAGGCAACCTGAGCTTGACTTTGCACTATTTCAAAAGATTTACAAAGTATTCACCCTTACACTTCCAAAATATGCAAAAACACCACAAAAGACTCTTGAATCACACAAGAATCACACTAGCACAACAAGAACCCTCTTGCAGACCTGGAAAACCACCACGCACACACACAAAGCTTGAGAAAGATCAAACCTCAGTGATAGCACAATCCATCCTACCACAAACCACTTTCTCCAAACTTCAAACCAAGCCAAAAGCTCCAAGAATTGATCCAAGATCAATCTTCAACTGCTTCAAACTGTACGATCATGAAGGAGAGAGTTTCCACAAGTTTCCAAAACAAAATCACACTCTAAAATGATCAACAAACCTCTCTTTCAAAAATCACAACTTTTATAGGTAAACTGTTACGAAATTCAACAGGTTGATTTTCAAATCAATCTGTTGATTTCACTTGACTTAAGTGAAATTAGTCGATTAAAAACTAAATCAACTGATTGAATTTGTTGCAGTTTAAGACTACTGTAGCCAACCTTTTAACCTGTTGAAGAACCATTCAACAGACGAAAAGAGACATTTTAACCTGTTGAAAAACCATTCAACAGATTAAAAGACACACCTAAGACCAAATACATCTAATTAATGCTACAAGGTCTACAATATGAATTATAAACTTCAAATACACTTTCTTAATGATGTAACTATATGGAGAGCACACGTTCTAGCCTTGATCAACATGGTTATCTCAAATCACCTTTGCTTCATCAATGTAGGCTTCATTCCAATGGTAATGACTTCAAGATAGTTCAAAAGAGCATTCAATCTTCATCAAATCTTCAAGAAGCAAATCACCGTGGCATGTCAACAATCTCCTCCTGATTTGATGTAGCCAACCTCTATTTCCTTCCATCTATCTTCTTCTATCTTCCATTGCAAATGCTTCCATTTGTTGGATAACATTAAATTAATGAAGTGACACCTTAGCTTGAAGCTTGTGAACTTGAAAGACATTTACAGTAGCAATACACACAAGCTAGCAAGTATACAAATGTGATCATGCTCCCCCTATCAATAATATGGGTTCAAATTCAGATTTGATTATTGATTCCAATTTTAATGCTTAGTTCAATGTGATTATTAAAAGTGGTTTCCAATTTTCCAATTTTTCTCCCGCTTTGGATTCATCAAATAGAACAAATGCATAAAGATAACAAGCATTGCATATCATTTCATTAATACTGGAAGGGAATATAGCCAACAAAAATTGAAAACAGAGAACACATGCATAAAGTTGATACAATCAGCCGACTGAAATGAAAAATAACCAACTGAAACAGACAGAACTCAAACTGAAAAATCATAAACACAAGGATGCAATGCATGATCCTAAACAACTACCACACTCAATCATCCTAAGGATAATTTCTAGTCTGGAATGAGTGCAGCATATCATGGATATCATGAGTTTGGCCATCCAATGCATTGAACTTCTCATTGCAATAGTTGTTATGTTCATGTTGGGACACATTGAGCTCATGTAGCTGGTTCAACACCATCCTCTCAAAATGTGAGTACACAGGGCCTTTATCCTCTGGAGGGTTGTAAGGAATCAAGTCCATGGGTCCAGCAGTTGGTTCTTCCTCTTGATTTGCACCACTTGGACCAGCTTCATGGTCATGTGCACCACCAACAACAGCTCCAACAGTTGTCCATCCATTTCCCACCTTGAGAAAGCCCATTTTGTGTAGATTTTGGTTAGAGGTATGGTTCAACAGTCCAGTTGACTCTTCTAGCTCATCCTCTACATCAATTCCAAAGTATTCAACGAATTTAGACACCAAAACCACACATGGCAGCCTAAAATCTGTGAGCCTCTTGGCCTTGAGCATGTGATCACGAAACATATAGATCCAATCCACTTGGATGTTGTTTTGAATGCAGTACATGAGTATCAAATCTCCCTCATTCAATGTTGAATGGTTGCTACCATGTGGAACAAGGATTTTTGTGACAATCATACCAAGCAACCTTTGATCTACCTTGAGACCACCAACATGGAAGTGCTTGATTTCAACAATAGGATTTCTCAAGCATTGGCCATAGTATTGCATCTTGTTGAATTCTGGAACAACCCCAGTTTCACCTTTCCTCACTTGCACACCCCTTGATTTGAGTCCAAGCACATCTTTCCAAGCTCTCTTGTTGATCTCCATTCGAACACCCTCGATGTTGGACAGTAGGACATCATTTTTGAACTCCAAGTTGGTGAAAAATACCTTCACCAAGTCTGGATAGATTTTCCCTGAAAGTTCAAGGAAGGACTTCAACTTTTGATGCTTTAGTTGTTGGAATAGACTCTCAAAGCCTTCAACCCTTAGCCATGAGAACCTCAGCACCTTAGGAATGCTGATATGCTTCCTATTCATCTCAGTGAAGAACACTTGAATGTTGTTCTCATGATCCTCAAACCATGCTTCAATTCTTCCATGGCTTTCATGATTTGGAGACCTTGAGGGTATGAGGAGTGGAGTGTTCATCATCAGATTAGATAGCCCTTTGGGAATGACGAGGCATGATGAATGTTGGTATGGCTATTTCTAAGAGATGTATGATGCAAATGCAACAATACAAGTGCAATATTTATAATTGAACAAGCTGATTTTCAGAAACAGTTGATTAAATGATGCAAATTTTTCTAATTAATTCATTTTAGGTTACCCAAACCAGTTTAATGCAGTCCAAAGCAGTATCTCATGCATTCATGATGTTTTCAATGTGTTTTTATGAGTGAATGAATAAGTTCAGATCATGTAAGCTGCATGCACATTGGAATTGTACACTAGAATGTTTTTTTGTCAAACAAATCAGTAAAACACATTGCTGATGAAATTGGTAGTTAAGAGTAGATAGTACTTGACAAAAAAAAAGCTTTCTTTGACTGGGTCACCTTAACAATTAAATTCGTGAGTAAATGCACTATTTAAGTAAAATCAACACGTTAAAAAGCAGAATCAGTCGATTAAAACAACATTAGAGCATCAGAGATTAAAAATAGAATCTGATTAAGTGAAATCAGCTGACTGATTTTGAAAATCAATCAATTGAAAATCGTAAAATTGAACTTTGTTTTTCCAAATTCAGTTTTAGTGAAATCAACATACTGAATTGTGAAAATAGCAGATTGAATATGATAGCAGATCAATTTTTCATCATTCAGTGGCAGTTTAAGTGAAATAAACATGTTGAAATACAGAATCAACAAATTGACAGATCATGTTTTTGCAAATAGAGGCATATTTAAGTGAAATCAACACGTTGAAATGAAAAATCAATAGGTAGAATATGTCAGTTTTCAAATTTTGCTTACAGTAACAAATTTTTATTAAACCAATGCATGAGTGTATAAGATTAACATGCTACAAACACATCAGACCACATTCTTGATGTCTAATATGCCTAATTTAGTTCTTAGCTTGTTAAACCTATCTCTAGCCAATGGTTTTGTAAACAAATCTGCCAATTGATTTTCAGTTTTAACAAATTTGATTTCATAATCTCCCTTTTGAACATGATCACGAATGAAATGATGCTTAATCTCTATATGCTTGGTTTTAGAATGTTGTATTGGATTCTTGGTTAAGTTGATTGCACTAGTATTATCACAATACAAAGGTACCTTGCTTAGCCTTACACCATAGTCCAAAAGTTGATGTTTCAACCATATGATTTGTGCACAACCATGTCCAGCAGCAATATATTCAACTTCAACTATGTAAAGTGCCACACAAGCTTGCTTTTTGCTATTCCATGAGATTAGACTTGCAAATGGCAAGTACTACTTGTGCTTTTCCTATCCAATTTGCACCCTGCATAGTTTGAATCTTAAAAGCCACTAAGATTTATGTTAGAATCACATGGATACCATAAACCAACATTGGTTGTTGCTTTGAGGTACTTTAGAATCCTTTTTACAGCCTTAAAGTGTGATTCCTTTGGATTTGCTTGAAACCTAGCACATAAGCATACTCCAAACTGAATATTTGGCCTACTTGCTGTAAGATAGAGCAAAGACCCAATCAACTATCTATATTTGGTTGAATCCACTGGTTGGCCAACTTCATTTGCATCCATAAGACAATTTGTTGCTATTGGAGTGGCAGCTTCCTTGCAATCCTCCATTTTGAACTTTTTCAACAAGTCAAAATAGTATTTTGATTGGTTTAAAAATGTTCCATGCATGAGTTGCTTGACTTGCAGCCCTAGAAAGTAGGTAAGCTCACCCATCATGGACATCTCAAATTCTCCTTGCATAGCTGCAACAAACTCTTCACACAATGTGTTATTATTTGAACCAAAGATGATATCATCAATAAACACTTGAACAAGTATAACATCATTATCATGTTTTCTAATGAAGAGTGTTTTATCCACTGCACCTCTAGCATATCCTTTTGATAAGAGAAAATTGATTAGCCTTTCATACCATTGTCTTGGTACTTCACCAGTGCAGGAAGGGCCTTTGGCAGCGGTTGTTTATCATATTCTGCACCGGTTCGGGAACCGAAGCATATTGGGGCGAGGCCAAAAGAGCACAGCTTTTGGCCTCGGTTAAGAACCGAAGCCATA
>Ga0214542_1012187_pt1 | contig 11275 bp, 16 predicted proteins | sample CNSS1metaG_FD_160096 | JGI IMG/M metagenome (GOLD analysis project Ga0214542, IMG submission 160096) | Root nodule microbial communities from cowpea collected in UCLA plant growth center, Los Angeles, California, USA - CNSS1 | ecosystem: Host-associated > Plants > Roots > Nodule | place: USA...
TATATATATATATATATAAATATATATATATATTCTTCTGTTTAAATAATTACTTATTTTTAATTTACTCTTTATAATATAATTATTTATTTGTTTTTTTAAAAATAACAATTATTTTATATAATTTTAACAAATTAATCTAACTTTTTTATTTATTTAATATATTAACTTAATATTATTATTATAATATCACTTTACCGAATAAAATATATATATATATATATATATATATATATATATATATATATATATATATAATAATAATAATAATAAATTTTACGGGTTATATTATTAAATGTTTGATGTAACATCCATAACTATCCTATTAATATCTCAACTACCTAGACAGTAAAAAATATATAAATTAATAAGATATATGATGTAATTAAATAGGAAAAGAATATTGTAAATGAATATTCGTGGATAATAGGTACAGGTATAATAGTATCTGTACTGGTGAATATTGTAAATGAATACTGTTTTTAAGTTTATACCTGAATGTTAACGGGGCGGGTATGAGTATCATAGTATCCGTATACTCTAATTTAAATTAAAAAAAAAAACATTATTAAAACATGAACACATCAATTTTGAATGGGTTATTTGTTATCAATTGGTTTTAAAAAACTTCATTTCTTTATAAATGGTCATTCAACACTATTTAAATGAGTTATTTACACTATGTTTAAAATTTATGAATGGTATGCATTGTATTTTTATTTTTATTTGAATTTATGGTTAAAATATGTTATTAAATATTAAACTTTTCATTTATAAATACCTGCGGGTACCCTTGGATATCCGTGGATATTAAAAAAATATGCGGGTACCCCCATAACGGATACCTGCACAGATATGGATACGGGTACGAGACGGATATTTATCCAGTAGATAGGGTACGGGAGAGCTACTATCCGTATTCTACCCATCACGTTGACATCCCTAGGTGCATATACATGGTTTCTCTTATTAAATTATCAAATATTTAGGTGATAAAAAAAATTTCAAACTAATTTAATTAATAAATAAATAAAGATATTTATTTAATAATTAATTAATAAATTGAATGAGTATATCTAAAGAACCTTTTCTGATGGTACAACTTGCACTAGAAGATTTTCCAGATTTTGAAATGTTAATCCCTTTTTTCATAGATTTGACTAGTGAAGCTTTCCTATATTTTATGCATGATCTATTATTTCCAAAACTCGATCCACTACCAAATTTGCCCATGACTTTTGAAACTTGAACCATTTTTCTACCCTTTCTCTTCTACCCTGAGTTATTATTTTAGGTCTTTGCAATGTCCCTTCGAATACTTTCTTTTGTGATAGCCTCCTCATTTATCCTTATTGCTTCTGTAACATGTGTCAAGAAAGAAGGAGAATTAGTACCAAATCAATTAGAAAGAATGGACACGTGGCTATTGATCCAGGTAAGAGCAAAATCAGGACAAGCACAAGGTTAAGGAAAGCGAATATACTGCTAAAGGATTACATGTCAAGGTAGTCCAGGTGTTTGCTCTTTTACTTTGTCTCTCTGAAATTCTTTCCCCTTTCTAAACCCCGATCATTCTTCTCTGTCCCTATCCTAATTTTGGTTGGTATAACTTTTTGTACTGGTGAATTACAGATCATGAATTGAAGAAGGCAAATGGCTTATGGAATTAATTAATTATTGAAATTCGATTTGACTATTTCATTGTGATGTTGCATATTGTGTTTTTTCCTTTCAATAATATAAATAGTTTGTGTTACATTAGTGCTTCCATTATGCTTCCATGGTCGTTAAAACCCACTCTAAGGAGATAGGTCGTATTGCTAATACAAAGGATATTAAATTCTCATAACACAATGAACGTATGAATTAGATACAAGCATAGTTGAATTAGATCTTACAAAATACGGCGAAGATGCATGGAAGTTTGTCGAGCTTCGGGGTTTCGGGAATATCGGGAATCACAACCCCTAGTGGAGTTACGCCTGTTAAGGAGATTTCATTGGGTTTCCCTCATTTTGATGGAACTACACCGGTCTTGGAGTGGATCTTTTAAGGAAGAAATTTTTTTCATGTATTATAATACTCTTAATGTTGCTAGGGTGGATATCGTTGCTATGCACTTCGACAAAGAGGTTATCATGTGGTTTCAGATGTTACATAAGATTGAAACGGTTAATAGTTGGTCAGATTTAACTAAAGCAATGGAGTATCAATTTGGCCCATCCTTTTATGATTGTCCTATTGTTGACCAGTTTAAATTGACGTAAACAAGTTCTTTTTCAGAGTATTATCTGCAATTATGGCTCTCGCTAATATATCTATTGGATTAACAGGTGAAGCTTTGTTGAACGATTTTGTTGTAGGATTGAAAACTGAAATTAAGCGCGACGTGGTAGCTATGGCACCTCCTACATTGTTCCAAGTAGTGGCCTTGGCCAAATTATATGAGGATCAATATTACCCGACATTGAAATCTGTTAATACAAATTATACTCATCTGTATTCTTCTGTCACTACAAATATGGCTACACCCATTAGTGCAGATTTGACATTTTACTTCGCCTTATAGGCCTCGGTTATAGCAGAACCGAAGCCTATAAGGAGGCGGTGGCATTTTTGCAATTTCATCCAACTATATTGTCTCGGGTGTGTGCAAAAGCGGTGCAGTAAGAGGTTTTAGACCTCGGTAGCAAAAGAACCGAAGCCTATAAGGCAGCCCAGTAACCAAAATTTCAAAAATGCCATCAGCGTCAGCACTTTTGGCTTCGGGTGTTTTTGAACCAAGACAATATGAAGAGGTTTTTGGCCTCGGTTAAAAAAGAACCGAGGCCTATAAGTCAGCCAATAACCCTAATTTCAAAAATGTCACCAGCACCGTCACATTTGGCTTCGGGTCTTTATTGACCGAGGCCATAAAGGGACTTTAGGCCTCGATTATTAATTGAATCGAGGCCATATGCCCTATTTAGGTTCCTAAATTCGCGACTTCGCACTGTTCACCTTCGTCCCTGAGCGAACACTTTACGTGTGGTGGAGGCATTCTCGTCTTTGTTTTCTCGTGCGGTGGTGTTTGGTTCGTCATTGGCGAAGGAGGCGTGCTCGCGGCTCACGGCAAAGGCGTGATTTGGTGGTCACTCTCTTTCTTTGTTTGCGGTGGTGATGGCGACACAGTGGTAGGGTTGCCCGCAACAGTGGCTTGAAGTTCTGCTTCGAACGGCGGTGGAGGTGCTGGATCTCTAGATCTCTTGGCTCTACTGGTTCATGGTGGTTTGTCGTTGTCGCATTCAGACCGTGCAGTGGTAGCATGGGTCTGAGCGTCGTAGTGGGTTGCTCGTTTAATGCTGGTGAAGGTCTGGCCGCGACAGCGTTTGCCGACAATCTCGATGGCGAGGATGAGCGCAGTAGTGCTAATGGTGGTGCGAGCAAAGTACCCCTATGGCTTCGAGTCCTCAGAGAACCGAGGCAGAAAAGTACCCCCTATGGCTTCGGTTGACACCCGAGGCCAAAAACCACCCTTTTTTGCCTCACCCTAATATGCCTCGGTTCTAGAACCGGGGCAGAATATCAAAAACAACCGGGGCCAAAAGCCTTTACTGCACTAGTGACCCAATAAAGTTGTTTCCAAAATAGCCGATAAACCTTCCTTACCAGGTCTGTTGCGCCACCATTAAAGAACACAAATGTGAAACACATAAGCCCTATAGAAATGCAGCTTCGTAGAGAGAAAGGGCGATGCTATTTTTGTGATGATAAATTTTCATTCACTCACAAATGCTCGATTAGACAATTATTGTTCTTACAATTAGAATAAGAAAGTGAGGATTCTACTGAGTCACAATTCCATATGCAAACCATTTCAGATTCTGAACAAAATATAGATCATCATTTGTCTTTAAATGTTCACAAGGGAGGTATTGGAATTGGTACGATATTTTTTTTAGCATACATAGATAAATTGGTTACAACAATTTTAATTTATGCTAGTAGCCTAGACAACTTTCTGCAACCTAGAGTGGCTAAATTTTTTAAGTTATGGAGAAAGTGAGGATTCTACTGAGTCACAATTCCATATGCAAACCATTTCAGATTCTGAACAAAATATAGATCATCATTTGTCTTTAAATGTTCACAAGGGAGGTATTGGAATTGGTACGATATTTTTTTTAGCATACATAGATAAATTGGTTACAACAATTTTAATTTATGCTAGTAGCCTAGACAACTTTCTGCAACCTAGAGTGGCTAAATTTTTTAAGTTATGGTGGGTAATGATAACTACACGGAGGCCGAGAGAGTGGTCAAGAAATTGAGAGTTCAAGCCTAAGGAAATATATTTCAGCTACCTATGTTCCTCTTACCCATATCAGTTGCAGACCTTATTTTGGGAGCAAGTTGGTTGAAGACAATTGGTCCACATATTACAGATTATGATACATTGCAATTGAAGATTTTTAGTGGATGGTAGATTTCACACATTATAGGGGGATTCTAGCTTGGTTCCTGAACAAGCTCAACTTCAATTACTGAGATTTATAGCATGCAAGTTACCCGCACAAATGGAGCCTGAACTAGCTTTGTTGTTGTACACCTATAGTGTTGTCTTTGATACACCCACCATTTTACCTCCTCAAAGATCTCATGATCATGCATTTCCCTTGTTGGAAGGATCTCAACCTGTTAAAGTCAAGCCTTATAAGTATTCGCACAATCAAAAGGAGGAAATAGAAAAATTAGTGAATAACATGCTTGTTTGAAGATTTTCTCTGTTGATAATTACTCAACAATCTAATTTCTGTCCAATTTTCAATTTTGTTCCTTTTGTTTGACCATTTGACTAGTTTTAACCAAAATTTGTTTGGAGTTGACTGCTTTGACCATTTAACTGCCGCATGAGAGGCTGCCATGTGACATCCCTTTCTCTCTCTCTAATTAAGGTTTCGCTAGGGTTGCTGCCTCAAGGGATGGATGATTGGTGTTCGTTCTGCGGTGCCTTCGTCTTCAGGTGCGACTACCACAAGGGATGGAGGGGCGCGGTGCAAATCTGTTCCAGCGAGATGAAAGAACGCGTGCCATCGCAAGGAAGGCTTCGTGGGATCAATGGTGATTCTGCAGCATTCTCTAGTAACACTTGCATAGATCTCGTGTGTGAACTACTTCGTGCAGGTGCTGGTTCATGGTTTCAGATCAATGTAGTAGCTGCAATGAAGATGGTGGTCGCTCGTAGTGGATCTTGATGCAAGTGCATGTTTCAAAACTGATATAGATCCATGGTGGTTCGAAGGTGTTGAATCTCATCTCTGGTCCGTTCAAGTGCATGAGGCTTCCATGGCTGCTACTGTTCGATTCTTGTTTTGGCAGGGGCAATGTGAGGAGATTTGATTCGTGGTGGTTGTGTGAACTGATACAGGTTAACATCAATGGTGGAGAAAGATGGAAGGTTGAAGATGATGAGGTGTCACTCTCTAATGCAGATGTGTGTGCAAGTATAGTGACATGTGTTAGCATATGGTTGGCCAAATTTGATAGGTGAGGATTGCCAAATGACATGATCTGGTTGAGTTGGGTTTAAGTGGTAAGAGAGATGTAACTTAGTAGAAAATAGGGATGCATAACAACTCCTGAATTATTTCTTTGGACTTAACTTGTAACGTGGAAAACTTTTAAATCCACAATTTTAATGACCTAAATTAAATTTCAGTTGCATCAACAAATGTTAAAATATCCGATAATATTTTATGCAACTAAAGTCACTTTCTATGTCATTTTACCTTACAAACTTAATAAGTTCAATAATCACAAATCTTGATTAAATTAATCCTTAAGCACAAAAAATCAATTAAATACCTAAAATTAAACATTAAATGAGGAAAAAAATATGAACTCATCACTCTTCTCATCATCATAGTTTAGCAATGACGCCATTCCAAGCTGCTTTTGGTAGGCTTCCACTATCCATAAGTTCATACATAGAAAATGGTTAAGATCCTAGTCAATTACAGGACTCTTTGAAGCAAAGAGATCAGTTATTTTCGCAATTTAAACCAAATATATTGAAAGCTCAATAATATATGAAAATGCAAGCTGATAGAAAGAGACAGGATTTGCACTTTAAAGAAGGAGATTTGGTTTTGGTGAAACTTCAACCTTATAGGCAACATTTTGTTACCTTAAGGAAGCATAAAAAAATAGGAATGCAATATTTTGAACCTTTTCCAAGTGTTAGAGAAGATTGGCACGGTTGCATATAACTTGCAATTACCAGAATCGACAAGGATTCACCCGGTTTTTCATGTGACACTCCTTAAACCATTTCAATGAGTGATTTCGTAGCCTTATGTTCCCATACCCCTTACATCAGCAGAGATGTGTTCACTCCTCAATCATGTTAAAGTGTGGGACATCATAATTATAAAAGGACTTAACAAGGAGGTTTCACAAGTATTGATTCAATGGGAACACACTGATGCCATGGTTGCTATGTGGAAAGATTCCCAGGACATTATTGATTCTTATCCTCAGCTCAACCTTGAGGACAAGGTTGTTCTTGATGGGAAGGGCAATGTAACATGTGTCAAGAAAGAAGGAGAATTAGTGCCAAATGTCGTTAGAAAGAGTGGACACATGGTTGTTGATCCAGTTGAGAGGAAAATCAAGATAAGCACAAGGCTATAAGGGAAGAGAATATATTGCTGAAAGATTACGTGTGAAGGTAGTCCAGGTTTTTGCCCCTTCTGCTTTGTCTCTCTGAATTCTTTTCCCCTTCTAAAACCCTCATCATTCTTCTTTGTCCCAATCTTAATTATGGTCGGTATATCTTTTGGTAGAGGTGAATTGCAGAGCATGAATCGAAGAAGGCAAATGGCTGATAGAATTGAGTGTTGAAATTCAATTTTAATATTTTTTTGGCACTGTTGCACATTGCGCTTTTACTTTCAATAATATAAATAGACTGCGTTACAACTTCCTTTATTTTGTTGGCCAAGTCCAAGTGCTTTTCAGCAACTAAACTTGTGACCTTCCCTGCATGAGAAAAGAACATTTTAGATATTCCAAGTAAAGCTACATATCTGTAACAATCACAATGCAATGTCTAATGTATAACTGTAATCTAAGTTATGATGACTAAGACGTAATAAGGTAGCATGGATCTGGTATAAATATAGAAGAAACCTTGTATAACCTGATATGATACATATCAAGATCTTTTTCTTCCTTTCTTTGCTTTGGTACAAAATGACCATTTTTTTTAGCGTAATTAAAAATGCTGCATGTAGATATTTAAGTCAATTTCAAGGTGATTGCAAGTGAAAATTCTTTGCCAAAGTATATACCAACCTAGGAACATTGACCACAACTTCCATTTTTACAAATATTAATGCAAAAATACAGTTTGTAGAATAAAGATCATGATTATCAATTGATGTAAATGAATAAATTAAAGCTTAAAAGATTTTAATTGCATCCTAACTTTTAAAAAAATTCTCAATTAGGTCATTTTCAGTAAAAAAAATTACTAACATTGTTAATTGCATGCACATGTCAATATTTGATTCTTTTAATTTTTTAATCATTTTTTTTATTTTGTTACCACACATCATGTCTCTTGTGTGACACGTGACACTGTTAGTGCCACATGGAACTGCCTACACACATTATGTGTGTGCATGGAAAACAACATGTATATATAAATTATTATTTTTAATTAAAAATAATAATTTCTGACATCATTTTTTATTCAAAATAAGAACTCATGACAATATAAGCCAAATAATATAACAATAATATATATGAAAGAGTAACATAAAGTTTATCATCAACAATAATATATAAAAAAACAAAAGTTACCTTTAGTCAAAATGTTCCTCCAACTTTTAAAACCTATAAAGAAACATTCAAAAAGTTAAAACATGTTAATGACAATCAACTTATTGCCAATTAGAATTCAATGAAAATAAACCCAATTACTTGTAACAATGAAAACATCTGAGTCAAGTCATCCGCTTGGTTTTTTACTAAAAAGATAGCACGGTAAGCAATATGTAGCATCTTTTAATGGCGAATACTCTAACCATGAAGGAAATAAGCTAAACCATGTGTACTGAAATCTTCTTGGATGATAATTTTTACCAGACAATGGATAATTTTCTAGATGCATTTGATATGGACCCCATTTTAGATAAGCCCTTCGTACCTCATCAATTTGATTTGGTGGGTATTGTCAGATTTGAAGACGTTTCCCCGGATCACGTTCTAAAGTATTTTCAAATTCATATGTAACTTTAGGAACCTTACAGAGTTGTTTTTCGTTTTCTTCAATATTTGGATTATCATGAAATTTCTCAATTTTAGATGACATAAATGCATTTTTTTTTCATCTTCATCACAAGCCTTCCTCTTGAAAAAAAAATCAATTCTTTTACTCTTTATCATAATTTTTTTTAATATAAATTTTTCAATTCTCTTACAAAAAAATAAAATTATGAATACCTCAAATTAAATCTTAAAAGCAAGACTCAATATTTTAAGAAAACTAATTTCTAAATAATTAGCTTGCTTTACCTTAGAGTAGATTCCTAATCTTGCTCTTCCCTTACACAACTTCAAACCCTAAAATAAATCTATCTACACAAAGAAAAGTTTGATCAACAAGTAAAGCATGATTTTATGATCTATAGCAGATAGATATATGCTTAGAGCATAGAAAAGCCACATACAAGAAGAAAACAAATTGCTTAAAAAAAAGAAGGGAAAAATGAACTTACTCAAAAGAAGAAATTGTTCAGTCCAAAATGTTTATTAACTCTTCAATTTTGTCGTAGTGCAATTTGATTTTGAAAATAATAAGAAAATGATGGTGAAAATTGAGATGAAAATAAAACGAAAGAAAGAGATGGAAGGACGGAAGAGAAAAATCAAATAAAAAAATATAAGAAATTATAATAGAGAAAAAAAAACGTAATTTTTAAATTTAAAAAAAAAAATCCAAACTAAATTAATATAAATAAAGTAACAATATATAAAGTAGTAACGTATAAATAAAATAATAATATATAAATATGTTTTTTAAAAATATATAAAAAATAAAATGAAATAAAAGTCAATTAATATAAATAAAATAATAATATATAAATATTATTTTTTAAATAAAAAAAGAAAAAGAAAAAAAAAATGGACGGAGGGCTTCCCTCTGTGATAACCTTCTTCCGCCTCTGTATAAGAATGGGTAGAAGATAAGCTAGTTGTAATTTCATCCTCAGTGTTATAAAGAGTAGAAAGATATTTTTATCCGTTCATCTTTGAAGCTTATATAGTTCACATGCATGTGAAAGTGTTACACTGTTTTCAATCGGAAAAGCTATGCTAGCCAAATGCTGGACGATGGGTCCATATACATTATCCGTAAACCATAATATCATTCAGTAAATAATCCATTAATGAAGTGCATGATGGTGTTGACTTGAAAAGACTTCAGATAAGGAATTATAAAGCCTGAATCATTGCATCAGATGAACCAGACAGCAGTTGCTGAGTTGAGGAACGGTGATTTAAATCTGAAGATTAATCATATTCTCAAAAATTTTAATTTTATAAAACTTTAAAAAAATAAGACCAAAGTCTTAATATTAGAATTACGTTTGAAATATTTATTTATGGTCTAGTTTTAAATGATTTACCTTCAATCTTGGAACTATATTTAAATAATTTATCTTCTTACAATTATTTTTTTTTTCTCTATTTAGTTCCAATCTTTTTTATTTTGATTCATCCACGAATATATTGTTGTTTGCACTAACTATTTTAGCTGGAGAGGGTCTGTGTTGTTGAACATGGAGAATTAGGCGTGGCACACTGGTGCAGAATTCCCATTTTACCTCGCCTTATAGTCTCGGTTGGCCAGGAACCGAAGCATATAATAACGCGGTGACATTTTTGCAATTAGAGCCAAGTTTTAGGCTTCGGTTCTCCAAATACCCGAAGCCAAAGAGGGGTATAGGCCGCGGTTCACTCAAAACCGGTGCCAAAGAAGGGTTTAGGCCTCGGTCCAGTAGGACCCGAAGCCAAAAAGTGACTGGAAGTCAAGGTATAGGCCTCGGTCCAGTAGGACCCGAAGCCAAAAAGTGGCTGGAAGTCACGGTATAGGCCTCGGTCCAAGGAGACCCAGTGCCAAAAGGGGTCAATGGCTTCGGTTCTTCTAACAACCGAAGCCATAGGGTTTATTTAGGGTTCGAAAATCGCAAACCCTTCTTCCTTCCCGCGCCAGCCTCTACAACTCTCTCGTTCTCTGCTGCCTCTCTCTCTCCGCTGCACCCACTGCCACCACACCCTCCGGCCACCGTCGACGTCCTCCGGCCAGTGCAACCACCACGCAACCTCCTCCTCCGGCCACCATTTCGCGTCTCTCTCTCTCTCCGCTGCACCCACTGCCACCACACCCTCTGACCACCGTTGACCATCTCCGGCCACCTGCGACCACCTCCGGCCAGTGCAACCACCACGCGTGAGCCCCCTCCATTTCGCGTCTCTCTCTGTCGCTCTCTCTCTCGCGCGGTCTTTCTCGCGCGCGCGCCTTTCCTCCACTGCACCCACTGCCACCACACCCTCCGGCCACCGTCAACCACCTTCGGCCACCTGCGACCACTTCTTAATTTTTTTTCCGGCAATTGTAGTGCTGCCATTCCTCCAAGGTAAGTTTCTAACTCGTTTTTGTTTCATTTTCCATTTTGTATATATTATTTTTGAATTTCGATTATTGCAAGTATTGATTTTCATTGGAATTGAAATTTTTTGGATTGTTTGTATATACTATGAGTTAGCCTTAGTTTCCCGTTTGAGATTCAATACGAAAATTATGTATTGTCCCCAAATTTTCATTTTGACAAAACTACTTATTTTTTAATTAGATAAAAGGGGATACAATACTAATAATTTAAATGTATTGAATCTTGAATTGTCCAATTGGACAATTTAAGATAAATCACTTTTTAGTAGTTTATTAGTGCATATATATTTTAAAATACATATCTTAAAATTCATGAATATTTGTCAATTGTGTTTTGTATTGATCTTCAGGTGTATATTTGATTGTGGTTTATAATCACTTTCATTTCGTGTATCCTGAAGGCCAATGCGAAATGCTGGCAAAATTTAGTGAAATTTAATATATGTATTTTAAAAGTAATATGTACCAATAAAATAAAGAAAGTGAATCTTCTTAAATGGGATAGGGTCACACCTTGATTACGACGTGAGCATTGATTCAAAGATTACTGAAATT
>Ga0214542_1012188_pt1 | contig 11273 bp, 7 predicted proteins | sample CNSS1metaG_FD_160096 | JGI IMG/M metagenome (GOLD analysis project Ga0214542, IMG submission 160096) | Root nodule microbial communities from cowpea collected in UCLA plant growth center, Los Angeles, California, USA - CNSS1 | ecosystem: Host-associated > Plants > Roots > Nodule | place: USA...
ATTATTTAATAAATTATAAATAGTTTAGTAATTTAAGCGGGGACGGGTATTTGGGCGGGTATATATATATCCCCATCCCCATCCCCAGTTGAAAATTTCGGGTATTACCCATACCCATACCCATACCTAGTCAAAGCGGGGATTCTCCGTCAAAACGGGGACGGGTTCGGGTGATACCCACGGGCACGGGTTTATTTGTCATCTCTACACAGGAGGCATAAAGATTATATTTCAATTCATTGTAAAAATTTATTTGTTGGTTGATAAATACTCGACGTATTAAAATAAATATTATATTTATTATAAACTGTAAAAGTAATATGTGTATATATATATATATATATATATTTAATTTAAAAACGAATCAGACTTTTCGGATTAATTTAAGAAAGAAAAATATATTGAATTTAATTTTATAAAAAAATTGAAATGAGTAAGACTTTATTGACCGCTTGTGAGTAGTGCCAAGTGCTCATTTGAGATAGAGAATAGTACGCGGGATAAAGCGCTACTCGTCACAGCCACACCATGGGACCCACAGAGACGGAGCACATCCATCACAGCCCTCACAGGCAGGTTATCCAATAATAGTCACTGTTAGTTGCACTTTGTTGAGGGCACTGTACTGTCTTCTTCGCAGGTCAAACTGCCACTGCCACTCAGATTGCCACGTTCTTTCCTTCTTCTTTCCTCGACTTGGTCCCTTTTCTCCACACATTTCAATTTCCTCACTCATACTATTTATTTTACTTCTTATTATTTATTTATCTTCCCTCCCACTTTCTCTCCTCTTTCCTTCAAACTCTGAATCTTCAACCTGGTAAATATGCTTCTTCTTTCTATTTTCAGCGCCATGCTTCGCTTTCACTCCAGATACAATCTCTTCCTTTCTTGATATTTTTCCTTTCGTGGGTTGTATCCTAATTGAATGCTCCCTCCCCTTAGGCCTTAATCATAATCAATTCTGCGTTATTATCAGTTTTGCTTTATTAGTGGGTTTTTTTTTTTTTTTGAAGTCTTCTGTCTCTCTCTCTCTCTCTGATCTTTTTGATGGGTGGGGCACTTATGGAGGACATCGTCAACTGAGCAAAAGTGGGACTTTTTTGTTTTTTGGAGATTATAAGAAAAGATAATTATGAACTCCGACACGTGCTACACTTTACTTTTAATAAAGTTTCTTAGGAACCGTTGCGTTTTGATGTTCGTCGTGCTTCTTGTCAATGGTAGAGCTGTACGAAAGCACTCCGAGCTCTCTGAATTCTCCTTCACACGATCAACTTAGTGGCGATTTCGCTGTTTTATCAAGTGCTCATTTAACGCCTCGTGGCTTTACTGTTTCAAAGATTATTTAATTATTGATGGTGGGTAGTGGCATGTTTGGAGTGTGTGATGATGATGGTTTGGAATTAATCAACTTGGCTCTGTTGGAAGGCTTCTTCTTATCGTCCTCACTATAGAGGGTAATTCATTTCCCCCTCTTTCTGTGCCATTGTGTAATCCAAATTACTTTCAATCCTCGCATCCTATTTTCATCTTATGTTCAAATTGTTTCCAATATACTAACTCGTTTCATCTCATGTAGCGGATTATTTGTTGCTCTCTTTTTCGTATTCCAAACTGGCTTCATTTATTTTTTCAGCAGTTTAATTTCAGTATAAATTAACTGAATGATGAATCGTTTAGCTAATGATGATGCCATAAATTCACTTTATTGCCTGGAATATCCCAACTTCAATCCCTAAATCTTCTCTTTCTCTTCTTATGCTTACTTTCAAATGGGTTTTTTACTGAGTTTTGAGATAACACTACCCGGGACACTTTTTTGTGGTAACTTCTTAGCTGTTGGCAAATAGTTTTGAATATTTCAGGAAAGGTATTACCCTAACTGCTGAAAACCATAAATTAATAGGAGTTAGATATCCACACGCTGTAATTTCTCTTTAAAGCTCTGTGCATGATTTTGTATAAGAAGTGAACTAACTTGCTTAATGTTCTTCCCTTTGTAGCTTCGGATACTCTCTGAATGGGATATGATGGCAGTGAACTGGTAGAGACATTACCAAGTCCTTGCTCCTTTAAGGTTCTGGAAAGAATTTAATTTAATTGTGTTATATTGAGGATGTTTATTGACAGTTTACATTCAATTCTTATTAAATTGATACTGTTTGAATGGAATCCATTTTGATGAAGAGAATATAAGCCTTTTACTCAGTCAATCGCTAAGATATACTTTTCAAAATAATTGCCGTTGTTTCCTTTTTTCTTCTTGTTTGATTTAGAAGAAAAAAGCGCTGACTTTATAGCTTACCCTTTACTTTTAAGATATGTGGGTGTTTTCTAAAAGAAGAATGTTTGGTGGACACCCCAATGGAAGTCTATGCCCAGTCAGAGATAGAAATAGTGAAGAGAGAAGTGATAAATGTCATAGGTGATATTATATGATAAAAAAAGACTGATAGAGAAAAAAAAAGGGTTATTAATTGAGTATTTGCACCATCGGGGTGTTAAAATTAAAAATAATACTTCTTTTCAACTACTTTGCATACTGAAGCCATGAATTTTATTGATTGTAATTTGTCTATGAAGGTGCATCGTGCGATGTGCACAGAACTCAGGAAATTAGTTGCTAGAATCCTGCGGATAATTCCACGTATAGAAGAAGCACGCCCTTGCGGAATGCAGGCTCTATGTTTGCTCAACAGTGCAATTTATAAAGCTGCACAACTGCTGATATACTGCTCTGAATCTAGCAAACTCTACCTGGTGTGTAGTTCTTATTATTTCAGCTACATAAAGCTATATAGCATTCTGTAATATGCATAAACAACTTGGGAAGGGGGATACCATTTCTTCTTTGCAGGAGTTAAAATTTTTCAAATAAATCATCGTATGTAGTAGCTGTACTATCATATCAAATTGAGCAAAGATATGGAGAAACAAGTTTATTGTGATGCATAGAAAATTATTGAGCAACTGCAGTTACATATTATATAATCATTGATTATGTTAGTGGCAAGCTAATTCAGTTGGTTCTAATATCACTTCCAGGCAATGACAGGGGATTCCATACTCTCAAAATTTCAAAAGGCAAGACAATCGATGGTAAAAAACTTGGTCCAGATTCTGAATATGGTTCCGGTGATGTTGGCCGCAGAGGTTAGTCCGTTTTTATTCCCGTATGCTAAATGCCTACATGTGAATCAGACACTCCTTCTCATAATTAGTAAAATCCATTCGGTGATTAAATTAAATATATCCACACAGTGCTGAAAATTTTGTTTTCTAGTTGAATATTACATACGGTCGCATTATTGTTGATCTGACATATCTGATATTTTGTTTTATTTTATTCACTACATTGGCTTATGCTGTTTGTTACATCGTATATTTATTTCGAACTTCATTTTAATCCTTTGGTTTGGCATTGCAATGTCTCTTGCAGATTTCTCGACTAATTGGTGATCTTGAGTGTGTTACATTTGTCCTCGACTCAGCTGAAGTAGCAGCTGGGAAGGTTTTGAAACAATTGCTCCAGCAAGATTCTTCAACATCAGATAAAGATTCAGTGGAAGAATCTGAAATAAAACATTTTCAGTTTGTAGCAGCAAGACTTAATATTACATCCTCATCGGCCATCTTAATAGAGAGACGATCTATTCAGAAGTTGCTAAATAAAGTCAAACCAGCTGATCAGCCGAAAGAGATTGTCTTGAAAAATCTTTTGTATCTCCTGCTAAAGAACAAAAAATCCATCACCGGAGAACAAATTGAGGTCTATATGCAAAGTGAAGGACCAATCACAACTGAAAACTCAGTTGACGAGTCTCAAAGCATCCTTCACGTCGAGTCAGAACCATACTTGAACCATGATCAGCATAGAACTCATGCCAATGAGTTGGACAGACCTACACCTCCTGAGGAATATACATGCCCAATATCTTTAAGGTTGATGTATGACCCTGTTGTCATTGCTTCAGGAGAAACATATGAAAGGATGTGGATACAAAAGTGGTTTGATGAGGGTAATACTATATGCCCAAAAACCAAAAAGAAACTGGATCATATGGCATTGACTCCAAATGTGGTCTTCAAGGACCTAATATCAAAGTGGTGTGAAACTAATGGAGTCTCCATTCCTGACCCGAGCAGACAAGTGCAACATTTTCACTCATGGGAAGCTTCCTCCAATTCCATTAAGAGTTTTGGAAGTTCTTTGTATGATTTAAACTTCCAAATGGATCTTAGTAACGTGTCACTTGGATCTTTAGATACCAGTTATAATTCAGATTCCTCTCATTCTAATGCCAATCATGGCTTAGATTTGATATTGAACAAGACCAGCGCCAATTCTCGTAGGCACCAATCTCGTGCACGGATTCATGACGTTGATCTGATGCGTTTGTCTAAACTCCATGAACGTCGATGGGAATCTCAATGCCAACTCATTGAAGATATGAGAATAGATTTCAAATGCAATAACCATATCTTTTGCTCTGTCCCATCTGAAGATTTCATTGACCCACTCACGAGATTTCTGAGCACTGCCTGTGAGAGGCATGATGTTAAAGCTCTGAGATCTGGAACTAAATTGCTATTGGAATTTGTGAAGTGCTGCCGGTACAATTTCTTTTTCCCTTGCAATTTGGTTCTTGGTTCATTGTTGGTTATTTCGTTTAGCTTGCATTTGTTTGCTTTAATTTGTTATTTTGTGAGTTTTATGGATTTTTTAACAATTAACCGTTGAAAAGCAAGATTTACGGGGCGTAGAGTAAGAATGAAAGATACTGGAGCTTTCCTTCGATGCTAAAACTCATTCCAAATCCTTGGCCAATACCTTGAGATTATTGTTTCATTTAATCTTGAATATTTATACTCGTAACGCATATTTGATGGATTTACTTCCTAAAAGCAGGAAAAAAAGTGTTTTCAATTTAAAAATGCCGTCCTGCTTTATCTTTGTTCCTGTTTTGTTATTGGAATGACTTCTTTGTGGTTTTCATGTAGCAATGGTATGACCATTTTAACTGAAGATGCATGCATTATGTTGGCAAGTCTTCTTGACACAGAAGTGATTGGTGAAGCTCTTACCATAATGGAAGAGCTGAAAGGAAATTGGTGTGAGAAAGCTAACATTGCAGCTTCCACTTTACTCACTTCTGTTTCAAAGATCCTTGATGTTGGTAGCAAACAGTTCCAAGGAAAAGCTATTAAAATTATGTTTAATTTTTCATCCAATAGTCAAATGTGTGCCTACATGGTATCTCTGGGGTGCATCCCAAAATTACTGCAATTTTTTGGAGATAAAACCCTTTCGAGAGACTGTATACATATTTTGAAAAACCTTTGTGAGACTGAAGAGGGTAAGGTTACTGTGGTTGAAACAAAGGGATGCATGTATTCTATTGTTGAAATACTTGGGACTGGCAGTGACGAGGAAAAGGAACCGGCACTGCGTATTCTACTCTCTTTATGCTCTCAACGAGTGGAATACTGTGAGATGGTTATGGAAGAGGGGATTATTCCTTCTCTTGTCGACATCTCCAATTCAGGAAGTGACATGGCAAAGGCTTATGCACTTGAACTACTCCGTCTTTTAAAGGAAGATAGAGAGTTTGAGAATGAAGACTATTATGAGCCAAATTTTAATGCCTCTCAAGAATCTACCCATCGCTATGAAGAAAAGAAATCATCAAAGAAACCTTCCATTTTGAAGAGACTGTCGATCTTCTCAAAATCCAGTTCAGTTGCACCAAATAACAGGAGATGCAAATGAGGTTCCATGCATTTCGACCTTTTCCTGCATACCCTCCAGAACCTTTTTGTGGGTATTATGTGTCTGATAAGAGACATTTTGGATGGCAGAGAGGATTTTTAGATAGGCTCTTTGAATATTTGTGGTGAGACTAGACCAAGTCATTTTGCTCTTAATGCCAAATCTCGTCTTGAAGCATTTGAAGCCTGCTGCATAATTTTGTTCAGTAACTGCCAACTGTATAAAGTAGTGTTTTTTCTTCTGGTGTTAGTTATAGGGATGTTTTTGGCTTGTAACTTGTTGGTCAGAATAGTTATAGGAACAGCCTTCTTTGGTAGAGCATTGAGCTGTCTTTCCATTTTATATTGTATATCTTAAACAGTAAATATTTTGAGAACTGATTTTAGAGTATATATTTTGAATGGTTTATATTGTTCAAATATCACTCACTTAATATCTTATCCTACTTTATGTTCAGAACACCGTTTAATTGAAACCGTCCTTGAGAGTTTGAAAAATAAAGAATTAGTTCTCTAAAAAACCATTAACAAACTGTCTTTAGTATCAAACTGGTTTACTTGTTTTATATTTAGTTAGGTAGATTGCACTGCTTTTTTTATGGTAATACACAGTCTGACATTGAATCGTGATGACTGTGAATAGTTAAATATATAGATTAATAGATGTCACTTATTAAAGTACACATTACATGACAAAAAGAGAGGAACAAACCATTTCAGTATTTCACTCTAGAATTCTAATTGATACACTGAATACATTGCTCATGCAAAACAACAAAAGTTGCTATAATGGTGGTTCAGATGAAGTCTTCCTTTACAGTGGTTGAACTAATTTAAAAGTTCACATGTTATTAGAATTTATTCTGAGTTTTTATGATATGAGTATATAATATTTTTATAGGCATAAATACCTTTTTGGTCCTCATTTTTGTAGTATATGTTGCGGATAGTCCTCATTTTGACATAATGTTTAAAATGGTCCTCATTTTTATCGAATGTTTAAAATGATTCTCATTTTCGCAATTCGTGTTTTATTTGGTCCTTTTCTGTAACACCGTTTAAATCATTAACGGAGCATTGTATAGGTGGTACGGTTTGTATTAGAGTGTGTTACGTGTACGGTACATATGGCTAATTAACGTTAATTTATCAATTTAGGGGAAATTTTGCAAATAGGGAAATTTCTTCGTCTTTCTTGAGCTCGGATTTGCAGAGGAAGCAGCTAATACTTGTCATTTCATCATTGAATTGCAGTTGCGCTCTTCATTTCAATTTTCCAGTTAATCATCATTAACGAGGTAAGTGGGTTTAGGATTTTCTGGGTTGTGTTTGCTCGTGGGTTAGGGTTTTCGTAATTCTATTTTTGGGTTTGTTTGTCTTTCGATTGTTGTGATGTTCTGCATGATTTCTAAATTACTTCCATGATTTTGTGTAGTTTGTGTCTGTAGGTGGGGTTCAGTATGGTATTATTTTAGTTGGTTTGTTTGTCGGTTGTCGGTGTTGGTGTAATGGTTGATAATGTTAATTTTTACCATTATCCAAGCTATATTTCCTTAGCAAAATCATCTCTTCCAAAGCTTTTAACCTACTTAATCCTCAATTTTACCTTACTTTTGTAAATAAATACATTTTGGGTTACATTTATCTAAATATACCACTAATCCCCATTTTTTTGTGTCCTTTTTGTAGATGGGAAGCTTTGTCCAAAAATCCAGATTAATGAGTGACCCGGAATAGCAAGGAGAAGAAAAAAAATGTCAACAGGAAGTGCCTGGCGACACAACGCAAGCGCCAGGCGGAACAGACCGCCAGTCAAGTGCCAGCCAGGCGCCCCTGTTACGAACCGCCGGGCGGTAGCTGCCAGTTTTGCCCCTGTTTGCTCGATACCGCCTGGCGGTGAGACCCTTCCGCCAGGCGCCAGTGTTTGCTGATGTGGCAAGTTGGCTCTTTTTCTTCTGTTTTCGCGAGAAGAAACGGATCTTTGGCATTTTGGAGGCACGAAGAACACATTTGGAGAGCTTGGAGGAGTGTTAGGGCTTGTGGGAACAACTCCATCTTCCTCTTTGTATCTCTTTCTCTTCCATCTCTTCCATTTTTAAGCTTGAGCTCTCCATGGCAATGGAGAGCTAAACCCATTTTTGTTGGGGTTAGATGTAGCCACGAAACTCTTGTGTAAATGCAAATGTTTTGATTATATATATGACTCTTTCATTAATTGCTAGTCTTCTTATTTCTTCACTTAAAGCTTGCATTGATTTAGTCATCTCTTGCATGATTTTTGGTTCATTGGGTGTGGAAATATCTTTTGAAACCTAGATTCGGAATAAGAAAACTCAATGGAGCTTGTACCTAGGAATGGGGCTTGACCCATTGGTTGTCTTAAACCTTTGTGCATAAAGCAAATTTACTTATTAAGAGTTCAAGGAATTGGTTTTTAATAAGGAAATTTAGGCTCAATCTATTAAGGAATTAGGGTTTGAGTAATATTGTGGGTTGGCATTAGCATATTAATGAAGAGGATGTTAAATTGTAGTTGCATGAGAGCATAGTTGGTGAATTCTAACCCCGGCAATATCAAGTCATATCATTTCTAATCTTTTCCATTCACTAAGTGTCTTTAACTTCCAAAGTTCAATTTTAATTATTTATGCAAAGTTTAATTTCATACATTAAAACTCAAAATATGGATTTATTTATTAGTTTAAATTAGTCACTAATTACGCATTTAATTAGTATACACGAGTCTCTTGGAAAACGATATCCCGGTCTTACCGGTTACTACTTGCGCGACTTGGTACACTTGCCAAAGTCTTAACAATGGTCCTCATTATTTTATTTTTAATTGATTGTAGCAGTGGTCCCCCATTGCGTTAAAGTAGGCTTAATAATACATTTTTTTTATCTGTTTAATTTACTTTAGGGCAATAAATGATGATAGGTTCGATGTTGTTGTCCACCACGGTGGTGAAGTAGAGGCCCATGAAGAGGCTGCTGAAGTAGAGATTGGGGATGCCAGTGGTATGAATAGTGATGTTGAAGTGGAAGGTGAGATTGAAGTGGAAGGTGATATTGAAGTGGAAACTGTCTGAAAGTGATGATTCTAACAGAGGTAAATTTGAAAATAGAGCACGTCATTTAATCGAGTTATCTGATGATGAATGACATTAAGAAGAATTACTTAGTGGGCCAGATAGCGAGAGTGAAACAACTGGGGATGAAGAAAACAATGATGAAAGGACAGGATGTGGTCCATTCCAGACATTTGTAATGCCAAAAAGTATGGTGGATTACAAATGGGAAGTAGGAACTGTTTTTCTAAACAACAACCACTTCAAGGATGTCATTAGGACTTACGCTATTCATGCAGAGAGAAATATGAAATTCTTGAAAAATGATAGTAAGCGAGTTAGGATTGGTTGTTTGGGTGCACAAAATAAATGTTAATGGTCTGCATATTGTTCCTATGTTCGTAGCCGTAAGATTTGGCAATTAAGGAAACTACTTGATGTTCATTCTTGTAGCAGTGAATTCAAGATTAATATCATTAAAGCAAAGTGGCTTAGTGAAACCTTGGACCAAACTCTAATAGAGAATCCAAAGCTAAAAATAAATGACGTAAGACAAAGGGCTTTAAGAAAATGGAATACACATGTGTCAATATCAACAGCTCGTAAAGCAAGGGCAATGACTGCAGATATAGTAGACGGGTCATTTAAAGAGCAATATAAAAGAATCTACGACTATGCACATGAATTACTAAAATATAATTCTGGATCAACTATAAAAATCAAAGTGGAAAATGATAATGATGAAGCAATTTTTCAGATATTTTACTCCTGTTTAAAAGCATGTAAAGATTCCTTTATCTTCTGTAGACCCATCATAGGTTTGGATGGTTGTTTTTTAAAAGGAAAATACGGAGGTGAGTTGATGAGTGATGTGGGTAGAGATGGTAATGATCAGTTACTGCCCTTAGCATATGCTGTTGTGGAAGTTCAAAACAAAGAAACTTGGACATGGTTCTTGGAATTGCTTATTGGTGATCTTGGAGGTATTGATGTGTGTGGGATAATGACCTTTATGTCTGACCAACAAAAGGTATGTTTAATATATGTTCAATTTATTAATTTTTGTTTAATGTTGTAAGTACTAATAATCTTATCATTGCACATTCAGAATCTATTACCCACTAAGGAGCACAAGTTTTGCATGAGGCATATGTATGCAAATTTCAGAAAAAGATTCTTTGTCCAAAAATTAAAGATACTCATGTGGAAGGCTGCTAGGAGCACACACCCATCAGTTTGGAAAAGAGTGATGTTAACAATTAAAGAGTTAAATATTGATGCTTATAGATACCTTATTGTTATACCTCCAAGGTATCTCTACTGTACAAATACCTTATTTCTGTACAAATACCTAGTTTTTGTACAAATACATGATTTCTTTACAAATACCTGATATCAATACTGACACTATTATTCATGCAGGTTCTGGTCCAAGTCTAGATTTAGTGATCGAGCCATATGCGACACAATTGTCAACAATATGAGTGAAGCTTTTAATAGTGTCATAGTGGATGCAAGAGGCAAACCCATAATCACCATGCTTGAGGAAATCAAAGTTTATTTAATGGAAAGGTGGGCCACCAGGAGAAAAAAGGTTACAACTTTTGAAGGAAACATCTGTCCCAAGGTCCTTGACAGACTACATAAGGAAAAAGAGTTAACCAAATATTGGATCCCAAGGTTAGGTTTTTGTCTTTTTCTAACACAATCAACTTATTCGTGTACTGATATGTGTAATGATATTTGTAGCTGGTCAGGAGAAAAACTATTTGAAGTGAGGCACATATCCATGGTTAGAGATAAGTACATAGTGAATGTGGATGCTCAACATTACAATTGTAGGAAATGACTTTTGACTGTTATCTCTTGCTGCCATGCTATTACAGCAATGAATTTCGGGTTAAATATGTTTTTGGTCCCTCAAGTTTCAGCGAAATTTGGAATTAGTCCCTCATCAAAACTTTTGACCAATTTAGTCCTTCATCTTTTAAAATGCGTGAATTTAGTCCTTTTAACCAAATTTTGTTAAGTTTATCTGACGTTTCAAGCGCATTTCATGATAGTATTTAAATTATTGACATTGTTTGACACATTTTTGCTTCAATGTTAACTTAAATACTATCATGAAATGTGCTTGAAACGTAAGATAAACTTAACAAAATTTTGTTAAAAGGACTATATTCACGCATTTTGAAAGATGAATGATTAAATTGATATAAAGTTTTGATGAGGGACTAATTCCAAAATTCACTGAAACTTGAGGGACCAAAGACATATTTAACCCATGAATTTCATCAATGTCAATGTTGAGGACTTCATACCAATATGCTTCAGGAGATCCATCTACGAAGAAATATATCAATCCATCATCTTTCCAGTCAATGGTGAAGTCTTATGGAAAAGAACTCACTACCCTGATGTCCATCCACCACA
>Ga0214542_1012191_pt1 | contig 11272 bp, 5 predicted proteins | sample CNSS1metaG_FD_160096 | JGI IMG/M metagenome (GOLD analysis project Ga0214542, IMG submission 160096) | Root nodule microbial communities from cowpea collected in UCLA plant growth center, Los Angeles, California, USA - CNSS1 | ecosystem: Host-associated > Plants > Roots > Nodule | place: USA...
ATATATAATTTTTTTTATATATATATATATATATATATATATATATATATATATATATATATATATATATATATGTCCTGTCACCATTTGATTCTCGTCCTAATATTCAATCTGTTGTGTTTGTTTCAAAAGATGATTTTGAAAAAGAGTGAATAGATGTATTTAAAGGGATAAAAGAAGAAATTGTGATGTTATTTGTTTATATGGATAAGAAGGTGAGAATGAAAAGATTTTAATATAAGGTTTGTGAATGATTCAATCGATATGATAAATAAAAAAACATTTTAATAAACTAAAAAATAAGATTACAATTTTATCCTTAAAATTAAAATTAATATAAAATAAAATATAATTAGTAAAAATTTATTTTAAAATAAAATATAAATTATTAGTTTTTAAATATAAAAAATGACTGTAATTAATTTGAATAAAATATAATTGGTTGAAAATGATTTTAATTAAATATTAAGGTATAATAAAATTAATATTATTATTAATTAATTGTTATTATCATTGTTACTTTTATTAGTATTTTATTTCGATGTTATATTATTTTTCTATTAATATTTTTATAAATACTTTTTATTTCATTGATATTATTATTATTATTATTATTATTATTATTATTATTATTATTATTATTATTATTATTATTATTATTATGCACAACAAAATTAGAAAAAAAATGGCGCTTTTTGGTAACTACATAGTTCATGAATTGTGTTTACTTTAAAATTTCCTTAGAGTGTGTTTGGATAGAGTATTTTAATGAAGCAATTCATTTTTTTGAAGAATTTAGATTTCTTTGTAATGAAATATTTTGTTTGGATAGAGAAATTAAAAAGCATTTCAAATGCAAGCATTTTTTTGAAGGATTTCAATTAGCTAAATTAGTAGAAATTCAAATACCCTCAAAATAGGTGGAATTTGAAATTCTTCCTACTCAACCTCACATTCTAGACAATCCGAACGGGCACGATGACCTGGACGTGCCCGACGACCTGAACGTGCCCGATGACCCAGACGGGCCTGACGACCCAAACGTGCCCGACGACCCGGACGGACCCAGCGAATTGGACGGGCCTGACGACCCAAACGGGCACGATGACCCAGACAAGTCTGACGACCCAAATGGGCCCGATAATCTAGACGGACCTGATGACCGGGATGAGCCTAACGACCTAGACGGGCCAGACAACCCAGATGTGCCCGACGACCCAAACGAGCCCGACGACCCAGATGGGCCCTTCCAAATCATTAGGCCCGATGACCCGGAAGTGCGGGACGATGCATACAGGCCCTACAACCCGGACGAGCCCAATGACCCGGACAAGAACGATGACCCGAACGGGCCTGATAACACAGGCAGTCTCGACGATCCAGACGGGCCCAAGGACTCGTACGAGCCAGATTATCCGGACGGGCCCGATGATTTGAAAGGGCCTGTATGAGTTGTTGGGCCCGTCTAGGTCATCAGGCATGTCCAAGTCGTCGAATGTGTCCAAGTCGTCTAGGTCATCGGGCATGTCCAGGTCGTCGAACGTGTCGAGTCGCGGAGCTCGTCCGGGTCCTCGGGCCATCCTAGTCGTTGGACTCGTCCGGGTCTTAGGGCTCGTTTGGGTGTACGGGCTCGTCTAGGTGTATGGGCTCGTTTGGGTATTTGGACCCGTCTGGGTATTCAGACCTGTCTGGATATTCCGCCCCGTCCGGATTGTCGGGCTCGTCCAGGTCGTCGGGCCCGTCCAGGTCTTCGGCCCGTCCAAGTCGTCGGGCCCGTCTTGATCGTCGGGCCCGTTCGGGTCGTTGGACCCATCTGGAGCATTAGGCCAATGACCTAGACAGGTTGGATCGGGCCATATTGACAAACTTGACGGCACAATCGTGCAGTATGGGCCGTCAGGCCTCTAGATCATCGGGCCACCCAGCTTGTTTGGGCTTCCCAGTCGTTCCAGCTCGGGTGGGTCATCGGGTCTAACCAATCTGGTTGTGTAGTTGGGTTTTCCCGACCCATCTGGGTTGTCGAGCATGTTTCCAAATGTATCATGAACTCAAAACATAATTAAGCCTAAAATAAATATTGTTAAAATTAAATTTTATCTCACAATAAATTCAATTTTTTTTCCAAACAAGAAATTGAAATGTAAGGTATTTTAATTTCCTTATCCAAACAAATTATTTAAAAAATGAATGAAATTTAATTGCAAGCAATTCAAATGCAAAACATTTCAATTTCTAAGCATTGTTGAAATGTTCCATCCAAACACAAGGTTAGAGTGTGTTTGGATAGAGTATTTTAATGAAGTAATTCATTTTTTTGAAGAATTTAGATTCCTTTGTAATGAAATGCTTTGTTTGGATACAAAAATTAAAAAGCATTTCAAATGCAGCAACGTAAGGAAGTGATTGGAAACCTTCTGTGGTTTTTTTCTTACAAACTCGATAAAATGTTGGTCTGCAAAATCCATATGCAAGTGATTCAATTTCTACTATTGTACTAATGTTATTGCTTCATTACACATATAAATTCACAGACACATGTAAATGAACAAGTGTTTTACTTACACTGGTGCTAGAAAGCAACAGAAGGAGACTAGGTTACCTACAACCAACGTTCACAAATTCAAAAAAAGTATATCAGTTCATCTCTTCAAAAGGTAAGACATGTATAGAAAAACTAAATTTTGATTATTTTTAGCCTTCATACCCAAAATTCCAACAGCAAAAACATAAGGGGCATCGTTAGCCATGGTTTCGTAATATGTCTGAGAAATACTACTCCCTTGATGGAAAAAAGAGAAGAGAGGAAGGTAACTCTAGTTTTGTGTGCCACGGAGGAAAAGGGAAATGAACACCCTTATATATATATAGAAGGTAGGAGTTTTTCCATGCATGAAGAGATAGTGAAACACATTATGTTATGAATTCAATCAATGATATTGATGACTAAGTTCTAAGTTACTTTGAAGGGCATGCATCTAATTTTTGTGCCAACTCAACACATTATTGTAACTAGTTGGTGTGATGTAGTTCTTCAATTAATAGTTGGGCCAACCTTGACTTATAATTGTATCTTTTCCGATGCAAAAAACCTTCCCTCACGTGACCCATCTCCATTATTTGCACTCTCCTCTCATATTCAGAAAGTGTCACTCATTTTGTTGCCTGTGTTAGGACTTGGTACCTTCATCATATTTCGATGATGTTCAATCCGCCGCCAAATAACACTTGCTGATTCACCCCCATTATTGCCACAGGTAGGTCACCAATCTTTCATGACTCAGAGATGAGGAGACACGTGTCACAATGTGATCACCGTGGACTGTTGCATTGCAACAATAGTATAATTTGATTCAGAAAGAAGAAGATTTGGATGTAAATCCAGCTCTAAAATGGATGATGCAGCTTTTGAGTGTCACACGTGATGGAAGAAGTCAAAGTTGTCCTCGTGATTAACCTAAATCTGTCAGCTTGTGGTCTGCTAACCACTATTCAGCGGCTAACTGTTTTCATATGATTAATAAATGGTTCAATTCTATATTATGTTTAGGGTCATATTCTTTTTTTAAACAATTTCTCTAATATGTTTTCATAACTCGATGATAATATGTGTATATAATGTAACATAATAACAGTAATAACGATTACTCTCCATTTTTCTTTTTATTTTTTTAATCTAATGACTTTAATATGTATGTTACTTACAAATGTTACATACAAAAAAAAAGTAAAAATAAAAAATATGTAAATAAATTTCCCTCTATATATATATATAATCACTTGTGTGAATACAAAATTAATATATAATATAATTATTACACTTCCAAAGATTCGATAATAAAAAATAATTTATAAAAAATTCACCATCATATACACTAGACCCAAGTTTCGTTGACACTAGTTGGGGACATATTTAGGCTAAGTTGGATCTAGGTTGAGTCTGTCTAGGTGGGATTAGAATGAACTTAAGCAAATAGGAGCAAGTCAAGTTAGATATGTGTTGAGACAAAACATTATGTCCACATCTAGTTCGGGCCATGTCAAGTTGAGTTGGATCGATCTTCCGTCAAATTGAGCTGAGTCAGCCCAGATCCAAGTTAAGTCAAGTCGATTGAGCCCCACATTTTAGTCAAGTTATGTTGAACCTATGATAAGATAATATCTATCAAAATTAGGTTCAACCAAGCTAAATTGAGTTGGGTTCGACTAGGCAGAAATCAAGTCAGGTTCAAGTGGGATCGAGACGATTCGAGTCAGACTAAGTCAAGTTGAACTATGTTTAATTGGGACATTAAACTAATCAAGTTTTGAGTATGTCAAGCTGAGTTAGGATGATCTCATGTCAAATCGATAAGATCGACCACATCAAATTTAATCTAATTTACAAAGTAATTTTAATCAAATTTATATTAAATTAAAATAACCTAAATCAATTTAATATAATCTTTTAATCATCAAAGAATAAATAAATATATATAATAGAACACTTGTGTAGTACTCTAACTCTCTTACATAAATATGTACATAGGTCATCTATATTAGAGATGGAGAAGGCCCAAAAACATAAACCACTACAAAAAAACTTCCCAAACAGACAGGCAAAACATAAAGGTCAACAAGTGATTCAATACCCACCAATGCTACAAGAATGCAATACAAATACAATAGAGACTTGACACTTCTATGTTAACAGAGGAAGTTTAACCAAACTAAGAGCCTACTATGCATCATTCCAAAACAAAAGGAAAAAAATGGAAGTCTCTAACAACACCCCAAATTCCTGGTGTTGAATATATTTCCTTCAAAGTGAATTGTTTGTCTTTTGAGTTCTTTCACTACTAAAAATTTCTATATTACATGGAAATTTTTTTGGAAATTTGTTAAAAGAATTTACAAGAAAAAACATTTTCCTGCTATTTTTTCTAAGAATTTGAATTGACAGTTAATTCCTTCGTGGATAATTATTTATTACAAAATTATAAAATTTTCAAGTATTTTTTACAAAATTTGTTGTGAAAAGTATTTTATACAAAATATTTTGTAAAAAATTGACAGCAATTTCCTGCAAAAAAAATCATAATAAAATTTTTAAGTATTTCTTACAAAAAAAATTCATAACAAAATTGGTAAGAATTATGAGTTTTTTTAGTAGTGTGTGTCTTGCCTTCATAAGTCTACTTTTATTGCCATGCTCTCTTCTTCATTTTAGTGATGTTATTTTTTGAACACTCGAAACACTGATTGTATATGAAGATTTATTAGTTCAGAAGGATTTTAAGAATAAGAAAGGGCACAAGTATCAATCATTATAAGAGAAGTTAATATTATGAATCTTATATTTCATCTAAGTTCATGCATTCACCTAATTTAAACAAAATATTTCTTCCGAATCTACTTTTCTTTTCTTAAAAGTTACATAATTTTAATGTTTCCAAAATTTTCGATGATCGTTAGCCATGTGCCTTTCCATATGAGATTTTACTTATTGTTAAAGTAAAAGAGGTAGAAGTACTGAAAATTAGTTTTAACATGGTTGTGATACACCAAATATACTCTCATTCATCTAAATTAAATATGTAAACTGAATTTTAAAAAATTCAAGCCACGATCATTTCTAACTATTGCGTAGGACATAATCCCCCTATTCTAATTGAGTTAGAAGCTTTAAGAACTCAAAAAGGATGTTTAATTATCTCTTTCTCTAATACTTCACTTTGTTCTTAAAGATACAGATTAAGCTTAAGTTAGGTTTTCCTTTCATGACTTCATTTTATTTGTGATTCTTTTGTTTTTTGAATATATGATAGTTTTCTTAAGTGTTGTTCTTTCTTGTCATGCGAAGTTGATTCACAGGGGAGACCGGTGTCCTTCACCTTCCCTTCACCTTTTTCTTCCATTGAAAGGCTTTTTATTTTCTTTTAGGATTCTTTGGTCTTAAATCGTTCTCCATGGATTGAAAAAGATCCTACTTTAGGTGAGAGCCGATTCAAGAGTGAAGCAGATAAAACACTTATTTTAAATCTAAAAAAAAAAAAATCTCAATTTTTTTTAGTATTCATATTTTTTTATTAAATTAATTATAATGTTATGATTAAGAAAATAAGGCCTAACAAAAATTTAGTATTAATATACCTATTAATATAATTATAAAATTATTTAAGAATTTTTTTTTCAAAATTTATACTTATATTAAATTAATTATAACTTTATAGTTAATACACTCTTAACAAATCAGGTACCGTTCGATTAATTAAACCATTTATAAAACTTCTATAAATAATATTACTTTTCTAGAAATCCCATATATTCTTTATGAAAGACAAAAACTATTGTAACTACATTCATAACTAAAAGTTTTAAATGTTAAAAATATACTATAAAATTAGTTAGTTGACTAAATTATTTGCGTGCAATAAAGATAATATTAATTGAATGAGAAAACAATTTTCGTGATAATATAACATTAGATAACAATATTTCGTTGTATTTACATAAGTTACTGGTTTAATAAATATATGTTCTTGTGATAAATGTGTTATGTGTGAGGATAGGTTTTGGCTGGCCGTAGAGGCACTAAAAAAATAACAAAATCGAGAGGTCAGAATATATATATATACATTTTCGTGGTTGTGATCTGAGAGTGGCAGCTTTGCTTTTATCTTTTAGTGTTTGCATGTCTAACTCATACCATTTCTTTCTTATTCATGACGCTTCCAAAGTTCTTACAACTAAGTGTGGGTGAAGGTTGATATGACATTAAAGAAATTAACCTAACAGAAACGGAGAATGGAATCTAATAAGGTACTCGTCTTCTCTAAGAGTTACATTAGAATCCTGATTTTAATTCTAATTCGACTCATAAAGATTTGTGTGTATAGATTTCGAATAATTTTGACATAAGGTAAAAAAATTAGATTTTATGTTTAATTCAATTTTATAAAATTAATTTTTAAAGTAAAATTTATATTATGTTGTGAAATCTTTAATATTATTATTATTAGTTATGTTAAGAATAGGTTTTAACCTTCACTCAATTCTATAAAATTAGTTGGTGTGTAAAATGATATTTGAACTCCATTTATATATTATAAAATTGTTTTGTCTTTAGTTGATGTGAGACTTTCAACACACTTTCATATTATAAGATGAGATTTACACCTCACTTATATATTATAAAATTGTTTTATTTCATCGAGTTATGTTTTTATTTAAACTTTACAATCTTTGACTTCATTTCAATATACATGTATCTTAGTGAGGTTTTGATTATGTGTTGGAAAGAAATGGGTAGGTATCTGGAATCCGCTGGAAAATACTGCAAGAGTTGGAATACGACGAATTGGTTTAAATGAAAATTGACCAAATCAATAATACTCCAACTCTTCTATTCTCCTCTGTGCTGTGAAAGAATGCGACCCTTCACGTTCTGAATCACTGAATTGCTAAATTATTTTGGATACCTCAGCACGTAAAATTATGGATAAACATCCATGGACACATGATGTAATTTGACATTGGTGCTGTTGTTCACATTACTCTTCAAACGCAATTAAGATTCAAACATAGTAATAGTTGTAGTATAAAAATCAGATAATTATTTATTAATTATACTAAAATAAATATTTTACGAAAACCACACGAGTGTACATATATAATTGCTTTATTCATTATTAGCGTTTAGGATATGACATATAGAAAAATAAAATTCGCAAATATTGAGTTTGATTAAAAAGGAAAATCGAAAGCCACAGATTTATAGAAATGATTGGAAGATGAATTAAGGAAGTGAAACCCTAGCCCTATTATTATGATGGCTTGAAGTTTCTTTTTGTGTTCCGCAATGATGGGGATGGACCCGCCCAGAAGACACGTTCCACGGTTCAAACCCACCTTCACTTCAGTGTCAATCATGTAAATTCCTTTCATGGAATTAAATGCTTCACTGTTTCATTTATATTCATTCATCACTCGCTTTAATATAATGCTTCCACACATTTCATAAATAACGTGTCTCGTATCCGATATATATAAGAAATTGACATTTGTACGATATTTATAAGATATATTATGTCTAATTTGAATGATATTTTTTTATTTTTGATATGATTTTAATAATTAAAATAATTAACAAATCTTATTTTATTACTACTTTTCACATATTGGATATCAGATAGATAAATCAGATTCATTTTTGTATTAGTTAACAATATATTATTTTATATTTTTAAAAATAAATATATATATATATATATATATATATATATATATATATATATATATATATATATATATATATATTCCGTGTTCTATACTTTATATATACGTGTTTCGTGTTCTATACTTTTTCAGTTTAATCGTATCTCCTTATCCGGGTAACATAGATTAATAACGCTTTAAACTCTGATTAATTACAGTGAATAATTGGATCCACCTGGACCACACAAAAATGGTGCCACTTGGTAAGTTCAGGAAATTAGGGATTTGTCTGGCAATATCGAATCTGCAATGAATGAATACAGAAACTATATAGAGTACAGAGGAATTCATTATTGCAAACAGTGAAGCAAATGGGATAGTGATGATGATAGAGACAAAATAAAATAATGAGTTCGTTAGTTAATTGGACTTAGCTAGCTCCAGTTTTGGATCAAATGCGGTGATGGAGGTATTATGAACTATAGAAGAGGTTTTGGCACAGTTGCAGTATTTCAGGTTCCTTGAAACTGCCATTGTTAAGCAACGACCATGCTATTTTACCTGTCTCATCTTCGTTTCAATCACGCAACATGGAATAACATTATTGAAGACAACAACAAAAGAATAGTTCAAAAATCAGTATTAACACGGATAGAATTTAAAGTGAGCTGAAAATTTTATATTTAATATAAATGAAATATTTAAAATTTTGAGTTAAAAATAATATTTTGATATTTTATGAACGTGCGTAATGTTGAATCATCATCATAGAAACCTTTTACAAGATAAAAAAAATTAAAAATAATATGTGTTTTTCTTTATCTAAAACCATTTTTAAAAACAAATTAATACTAGTCAAACTGATTCTTTACACTAGCTTTGAATGATTTTGAGACGAGTTGGTTTTTTGAAATTTTCTGATCGATTGATTTCCAATCAAATTAGCCATTCTACTCAGTTTTTCTTTTAATAATAAAACTTTATCGAGCAATAGCTAATATTGCGGGAAAATATTAAACATAATGTTATTCATTTCATACAAGGACGTTATATTAGCTGTAAGATTGTCTCATGTAAGAATTATGTGGTAAGAACCTATCAGAATAGTAAAGATAATTATATTGACATGACTCTTTTCTGGTATTGGAATCTATATTGGTGTGTGGTGTTGTGCTTATGATTCTATACAGAATTTATATTGGCATTAAGAGTGGTAGATCAAGTTCATGTTTTACTCTCCTTTATTATTATACTTTTTTCTTGTAATTTGGTGGACAACAATTACCGGAGAAAAAGATGTATGAGTTAGATTTGTTCATGTTGTTTTTTTCTTTTTTTCTTCCTACTTTGTTTAATTTTTGTATATGGGTTGGGGTAATCCTATTGCCCCTATTAATATATTTGTTATTACTGATAAAAAAAATGTAAATATAGTTTTGAAGAGATTAATGGATATTCGTTTTCTTGAAGGACACCGGATTTTGATATCTGCGTTTGGATTTAAATTAAAGGTGTGTTCGGGGTAGAGATATCTTTGATATTTTTTTTTTATTTTTTGTTATGATTTTTTATTAATTTTTCTATTATAATATTTTGGTAGGTATTTGTTACGATTTTTTGTTGTTTGTATTCTTTTTATATTCAAGCATATTTTATTTATGTATAATAACTCAGTTATTATTTTTAATAATATTTTTTTTTCAAGTTTCCTATTTTAACCAAACATTCACATGTCATATTAAAAAGACCTCAAAATTTTTCAAGTTTTTTATATATCTAATTTCTTGATTTTTCAATATTCTCAATCCACTATGAGTAACCAATGTATTGCACAAGATTGATACGTTTTAGATGATTTGAGCAGTTAAAAAAAAAAGACAATAAAAATTCTCAAGGTTTTTTTATATTTATCTAGCTCTTTTATTTCTCAATCGAAGTTTATTCATCCTATTACCTTTCAAGACGCTACTTCAAGGATAGAAATATTTTTTATATATTCTTTTAAAGTATGCTGTTATGATTTTCTATTAAGTTTTATGTTATAATTTTCTGTTTCTTATAATTTTTCTTTATACTCAAGGATATTTGATTTATATAAAGTAAAATAACTCAATTCTCATACCTCCAATAAAATATTTATCTTCAAAGTTTTTTCTCACTTGTATTTGCTAATCCCATATGAATGTTTAATAAAACACAAATGAGAGAAAACTTTCAAAAGAATTCTTTTATTAGAAGTATGAGAACCGAATAATTTTACATAGATAAAATATGCTTGAATATAAGCAACAAAAAATCATAACATAAAACCTAACAAAAAAAACATAACAGAAAACTAGAAAACTAAAAGAAGATATCAAAAATATCTCTATCACACCTTTTAAGATGGATATGGAGAACTAAGAAACTTGAGAAATTTTTAATGTTTTTTTAACTGCTCCAATCATCAAAAAAATATGGATCTAAAGATTGTACACTATATTGATTAACCATAGTGGTAGAAGAAGAAGTATTTTTGCGACTCTTATAACAAGGCAATAATAATTTCATATTTCTCTATAGAGAAACCAAACTAGGAATCAATTTTGTCATTTTTTCAAGGTAAAAGGATCAATAATTGTAGATGAATCAATGTCAACCATACTAATAGAAGTCAACCTACTCACTATGATAAATGTCTATGATAAATGTTTCACTAACACAAAAAAGGCCTTTAACGTCACCCCAATAACGTCTGCCTAAAAAAAGCCCAACGTTAAAAATGAACGGTGGCATTTTTGTAAATAATGAGACATTTTTAACGTCTGACGTGGAGGGGGCAGACGTTACTTAACGTCTGTTAAAAAATACCCCGACGTCACTCAAAAAAGGACGTCGGCCCCCACCTCGACAGACGTCCCTTGACGTCGGACCAGCGCGCGCCAGACGTCACTTAACGTCGGCCCCTCCCACCCCCGACGTCACTTAACGTCGGACATAACACCCCCGACGTTAAGTTTCAGCTTATCTCTGCGCGAAACGCAGAAACCCTCGCGCTGTTCATCTTTTCCACGAGAGTTCCCGCCGGCGATGCCATTTC
>Ga0214542_1012197_pt1 | contig 11260 bp, 10 predicted proteins | sample CNSS1metaG_FD_160096 | JGI IMG/M metagenome (GOLD analysis project Ga0214542, IMG submission 160096) | Root nodule microbial communities from cowpea collected in UCLA plant growth center, Los Angeles, California, USA - CNSS1 | ecosystem: Host-associated > Plants > Roots > Nodule | place: USA...
AGGAGCTCGGAAGGCGGGTCGATCGGCGTGGCCTAAACGCCAGATCCGAAGAACCGGTCGCCGTCGATCTGCAACGCTTCACCTTGAGCCTGAAGACAGCCTGGCAGGTTGGGGAGAAACGGCCGACACATCGGAGGCCATATCGTCGGACCAAGCCTTACCCGAAAAGGCAGAGCATGCTGGAGCCATTCGAGCCCCAGATTCGAGCGTGGCTTGAGGCGGATCCGGCGGTCTCGGCAGCCTCGGTCCTAGAGCGTCTAATGAGCGCCGATCCGTCACGCTTCACGAAGAAAAGCCTACGGACGGTGCAAATGGCCGTTAAGGCTTGGCGTATCGAAACAGCCGGGCAGATTATTCTCGATGGAGACTGGATGAAGCGCCCGCCGTTATCTTCTCCTGCCGCGGCGGGAGAAGATAACGGCCATCTCAGCGCACAAAACTTCGGTAACATTCGTGGGTGAGGCAATAGGAGGGGTCAATTCCTCGATTCGCTTGACAAGTCGACGTGGTTTCCCCCCGTGATGGGGGATGTAGCGCAAACTTCATGCTTGGAGGTGCCGGTCAATCCCGCTCTCTTGTGATGGCGTATTGCGCGCCTCCGTATCTTCCTTAATCGATCCTTGGAGGGTCAACTAGCCGGCTGGGGCTGATCGCGCCCGGCTCCGGGCCTTTTGAGGAGCCATTGAGCGGGAACCGGTCCGCTCCCGATGGGACCTCTTCAAATGCCGCACGATCTTTCACACGCCTTCCAACCCCTCATGATTTCGGTCACGTCTAGCACGGCAGGGTATGCTACGCGATGGGCAGTCGGCAGCCTATATCCTCTGCGCCTATATGACCGGATGCGCGATTGGGGAGGTGCAGGCAAATGCAGCGCGGGTGTCTTTCCTTCACGCGCAGTGAAGATGGGATGATCATGCGTCATCGCGTTCGATCGGTCGCCTAGAGGGGTAGGTCAGACCAAGGTGAGCCGGCCGAGGGAATTACGATCGAGCTTGTAGCCAAGGCTGTCGAAGTTCTCGAGCGCCTGTCATGGCATCTGCCCATGGCCTCACGACGCTCTGGCCGGTGCTTATCGCAAGGCCCGTTTGCAAGGATCACCTCTCAGCCGAGATCGTTCGTCAGCTCAACCGCTTCCGCGACCATCTCAACGACCTGTTCGGCACACCGGACACACTGGCAATTCCGGACGGACCCGGTGATCGGCCTTGGCGGATCACGACGAGGCAGTTCAGACGCACGATCGCATGGCACATTGCCAACTGGCCCTTCGGCACAATCGCCGGCATGATTCAGTATAAACATGCTTCCGTTGCCGCCTTCTAGGCTATGCCGGCTCCAGCCAATTCGGCTTCCGCGCGGGGGTCGAGAACCAGCACAGTCTCGGCGAGCTCGATGATCTGTTGACTTATTTCGATGGGCGTCGGGCCGGCGCGACGCTGTCCGGACCCGCCGCAACGCCCATACCGAGACGCTCGACGGCCGACTGCTTCTTCGATCCCGGCACTGCCGCCTGCCTGAAGCAGGCAACTGATGCCAAAGGCCCGCTGATAGCGCATTGCCAGCCGACCCTTTGGCCCAATGCCTGCATCACCGCAAGACATCGGCCCGCCGGGGCCCGTTCAGCGCAAGAAGCCAGGAGCCTGTTGAAGGAGAAGCGGCTGTCCCATCTGCAGCGCAGTACCCTCTAACAAGACCTCGAGCGAATGACGGCGGTCCTGATCAGCATAGACGAGGTTCGGACCGCGTCTGGCTCCTGATGCTAAGCGGGCCGTGGCAGGCTTCGATCGCCGAGCGGGATGCGGGCATCGAGGGGCTGCGGCAGGAGCTGGCCAGATCTGTTGACGCCGGGTTTGTCGCCTTGCAGCGCTCGCGGCGAGACAACGCCGGCCGAGAGCCGCGCATCATCCAACCGTCCCGCGCGCGCTGATCATGGTCCGCGCCTTCTTCAGCTCGCCCGTCGAGGCAGGGCTCGGGTGTGGCAAACGCTGCCAGCCCATCAACCCTGTTCCGCACCAGCGCCGAGAACAGGGTGTGACGGGCCGGCCTCCCGCGTCTGCCCCTGCCGCCTCGCCCTCGACGGAGAGGGCGAGTTAAGGAGGCAGCAATGACCACAGATCGCACCCCCCAGACCCCGACTGATGTCTACGAGCGCGTCACCAGCCAGATCATCGCCGCTATCGAGGCCGAGGCCGGCGAGTACCGGATGCCCTGGCATCACGACGGATCGCCCATCACCACGCCCATCAACATCGCGTCAAGCAAGGCTTATCGCGGCGTAAACGTCATCGCACTCTGGGCCGCGGCCCACGCGGCCGGCTATCCCGCCGGTATCTGGGGCACTTATCGCCAATGGCAGGCGCTTGGCGCCCAAGTCCGCAAGGGCGAACGCGGTCACCTCGTCGTGTTCTGGAAGGTCGCCGATCGCCACGGCGAAGCAGACGACCAGGACGGCGACGCGGATAGCGACGAGCCCGGCCGGCACATGTTCGCCCGCGGCTATACGGTGTTCAACTGCGCGCAGGTCGACGGCTACACGCCGCCCGCAATGCCGGTGCTGCCCAAGGCCGAGCGAATCGAGCGGGCCGAACGCTTCTGCAGCGCCCTCGGCATCGAGATCCGGCACGGCGGCTCGCAGGCCTACTACCGTCCGTCCACCGATCACGTGCAGATGCCCGAGTTCGCCTGCTTCCGTGACGCCATCGCCTATTATACCGTGCTGCTTCACGAATGCGGCCACGCGTCCGGCGCCAGCCACCGCCTCGACCGCGACCTCTCCGGACGCTTCGGCTCCGCCACCTATGCGATGGAGGAATGCACGGTCGAACTCTTGAGCGCGATGATCTGCGCCGACCTCAGCCTCAGCGTCGAACCGCGGCCCGACCATGCCCGCTACATCGCCTCCTGGCTCGAGGTGCTGCGCTCCGACAAGCGCGCCATCTTCACCGCTGCGAGCAAGGCGCAGCAGATCGCCGACTGGATGCACGCGCAGCAGGCCGGCGCTCGCCAACACGAGGTTCGGGGCGCCGCATAGGCGCCCACGCAACTCGTTCAGTCACAGTTCGCTCCTTGAACAGCGTCTCGATCAGCGGAATTCCGGGAGCGTGCGGTCGCCGCACTGGGCAACGACGTCCTTGAGCACCCGTTCCATGCGCTTCAGGTCGGCGATCGCCGTCCGCGGTGGCTCGAGCAAAAGGCCGACCTTCTCAGAATAGCACACCGTCTCAGATTGCAGGCCGTCCGCCGGGCAAGCTCGGCCCGCTGCATACCTGTCACCCCGGCCCTCGGCAAGGCTGTCATTTCCACGCCGGCGACGCCGCCGAGCTTTGCCGTGCGGCCGGGCGTGACGTTTCCCGACTGCTCGGTAGTCACATCGCCGGCGGTCCCCGATGCCCTCAAGGCCATGGTCGGCTCCGACCATGTGGTCAATCGCTGGCGCGGTTATGATCCCGCCGCGGGTCGCGTGCGCGTCGCGCTGCTCCAGCTCTATGCCGAAGACGGACGCGCCCCGATGAGGAGCGCGCTGGGGGAGCGTGCGGGACTCAGCGAGACGGCCATCCGGCCTCTGCTCGCAGACCTGCGCCGGCGCCACCTCGTCGTTCTCGATGGTGATCGGATCGTCGGTGCCATCCCGTCACCGACGGCGAGACGGGCCATCGGGTGACACTGGATGGACGCGTGCTCAACGCCATATGCGCGGTGGATGCGCTCGGACCATGACCGATCGCGAATCGCAATCGCCGCGAGCTCGCCTGCGCGCCACCGCCTTTGTCTGCTTGGACGAACATCTCTCCGCCTGGCGCAGCGCACGTTCCGCCGAGCAGCCCCGGTTTCGGCAGACGATCGCGGAAGGACTGGAGGCCGGGCGCGCGCTGTTCGGGCCGAGCCTCGCCGGTCTCGATCACGGCGCCGAAGAGCACGACGGGAGCCAGCCGCCCTCTCCGCGCCAAGGGTGGCAATGGGAGGCGCCCACAACGTCGTGGTGATTGGCGCCGGCTCGGTCGCGATCACGGCCGCTGATCAGGGTGCCCAAGTCGCACGCGGCGGCAGCGGCACCATCAGGGGCACCTGCGTCAATGTCGGCTGCGTGCCGCCGAAGACGCTGATCCGCGCCGCCGAGACCCTGCACAATGCGCGCGCGGCGGTCCGCTTGCCCGCACACGGCGCAGGCCGAACTGAGCGACTGGCGCGGAACCATTCGCCCAGGAGGATGCGCTCGTCTCCGCGCTGCGCCAGGCCAAGTATGTCGAGCTGCTGCCCGCCTACAACGGCATCGCTTATCGCAACGAGCCGGCGCGCCTCACCGACGGCGGTGTCGAGGTGAACCGCACGCGCATTCCTGCCGGCAAGATCATCATCGCCACCGGTGCGCGGCCGGCCCCTACCCGCCATCCCGGGCATCCACACTGTGCCGTATCTGACGAGGACCACGGCGCTCGACCTTGAGGAACTGCCGCGCTCGCTGCTCGTCATCGGCGGTGGCTATATCGGCGGCGAACTCGTCCAGTTATTTGCTCGCGCCGGAGTCAAGGTGACGCTCGTCTGTCGGTCGCGCCTGGTGCCCCAGGCCGAACCGGAAATCGGCGCGACGCTGACGGGGTATTTCGAGGACGAGGGGATCACCGTCGTCTCCGGCATTGCCCACCGCGCGATCCGCAAGACCGAGGACGGCGTCTTGTTGACCATCACGCGTGACGGCCAAGATGGTGCGATCGAAGCGGATCAGGTGCTGATCGCAACCTATCGCACGCCCAACATCGAAGGCCTGGGCCTTGCCGAACACGGCATCGCCATCTCGCCGACAGGCGGCATCGTCGTCGACGACGCATGCGTACGACCACGGCCGGCATCTATGCCGCCGGCGACCGGCCGCGACCACTTTGTCTACATGGCCGCCTACGGCGCCAAGCTCGCGGCGAAGAGCGCCCTCGACGGCGACAATCTGCGTTACGACAACAGCGCAATGCCGGCCATCGTATTCACCGATCCGCAGGTGGCGAGCGTCGGGTTGACCGAGACGGCGGCGAGTGCCGCCGGACAAGCCGTGCGGGTCTCGACGATCGCTCTCGACCAGGCGCCCCGTGCGCTTGCGGCTCGCGACACCCGCGGCCTCATCAAGCTTGCCACCGACGCTGGCAGCGGTCGTCTGCTCGGCGCCCACATCCTCGCGCCGGAAGGCGCCGACAGCATCCAGACCGCGACGCTGGCGATCCGATAGGGCCCTACCGTCAACGATATCGCGGAGACGATCTTTTCCATAGCTCACGACCGTCGAGGGCTTCAAGCTCGCGGCACTGGCCTTCGACAAGGCCGTCGCCAGGCTGTCGTGCTGTGCCGGCAGAACAACGCTGTTGGCAGCGGTTTACCTGGGGGAATTCGCTCAATCGCTGCTGCCTGCTTGACTGTCAGAATATGTTGCCGAGCTTGGCAGCTGCTTCCTATGCGCCGACCTCGGCATCGCGCCGGAACTCGAGCCGCGGCAGGATCACGTGTCATACCTTCAGTCCTGGCTCACGGTCCTATCAGGAGACAAGCGGGCGATCATCCACGCCGCGGCGCATGCCCAGCGTGCCGCTGCCTATCTTCATGATGTTCAGCCGGCGGAGCAGCAAGACCGGCAGGCGGCTTGAAACAGGCTAAAGCAGCTCCCGGCGTCCCGCAATCAGGACTGGTGCCGCCAACGGCGGTGGCCGACTCCACCACCGGCTCGGTCTTCATCTGCAGTCTTTATCTCTTCGCAAGTCCAGCTTGCCCAGATCGAGGTCTTCTGTGGGCCGAATTTCGGCTTGCGGGACGGCTTGATTTCGGCGGTGAACGGCTTTGTCTCTTGCGCGTGGATCCTCTTGGGCAGAACGATTCGCGCTGCAACGATATACCGCGTATGGATCCATGCAAGTGGCGCCTCTGCGGAGCTCCATACGGAGATGTTGGCGGCAAACGACCTGGCATCCGGCGCAGTTTCACCTATGAGCCGTTTGAACAGATGCGATCGCACGGTGCTAGAGTCACCATGCTCCTCCTCCTCATTGTCGCCGGCGCTCCCTCTCGGGGGCTCGATGAGGCATGTCTGACCGGAGAACGGCTTCGCCTCGATCGTCCTCCCGCAACGCCCTGCAGAACTTTCTTCCCTTGGCGACTCCGCCACCATTCCTCGCGGAACAACAAAGTTCCTCCCGGCCGCCCTCCATTTCATTCCGGCCCTTCAGGTGCGGTCCGATCGTCCCCGGTCTTTGCGACAGCCATCGAGGCCGCGAAGGGCGCGGCCCGAAACAGCGAAAGGAACATGACAATGGCAACTATCGGTACCTTCACGTCCACCGGAAACGGCTTCACCGGCTCGATCCGCACTCTCGCCCTCAACGTCAAGGCTCGCATCGCCCGCGTCGAAAACCCCTCTGATAAGGGCGCACACTTCCGCATCTACGCGGGCGCTGTCGAACTGGGCGCCGCCTGGCAGAAGACCTCCGAGCAGGGCCGCGATTACCTCTCGGTCAAGCTCGACGACCCGAGCTTCCCGGCTCCGATCTACGCGACGCTGGTGGAAGTGGAAGGCGAAGATGGCCTCCAGCTTATCTGGTCCCGCCCAAACCGCGACTGAAGCGCCTGCCAGCCCCGCCCGGATCCGGGCGGGGCTCTTTCTCGTCAGCAATTACAGTAATGCTGTATTTGCTGGATTTGCGTCTATCTAGGCGAATATATTGGTCGGCTCCCCGGTACTTTGGGGAGAATGACGAATGACACGCCAGCCTCCGGCGTACGGCTCTATTCGCCGGTGCGAACGGAGTCCGCGAGCGGGCTATGATCCTTTCGCGATAGCTCAAACACGAAACTGAGCGGAGGCAATCCGCGAGAACGCCTCCGGTACGCAGGCGGTGCCTCCAGCGCGGCCTTTCTTCCCTGCGCAGAGCCGCAAGGTGCACTGCCACCTCGATTAGGATCGATACAGGCGGGAATGCACGAGAGGACCGATGTGCGGCCCCGAGAAACTTCGCCTTCGAGATCCGTGCCACCACGGCATAGCCGTCTACGCGACCAGGCAGGAGGCATCACAAATTCGTTCGGAACCTCTTCATCTCAGGGCTATCGAGAGACTCATCATGTCCGCCGAGTTCAAAGAAAACCGGCTTTGTCGAGCCAATCTATGAATCCGGAAAGCACTCCTTGGGCCGGCGAGTCATGAAGACGGCCGGGCGATCCGTAGCGCAAGTTGACCAATCAGGGTAGACGAGGCGCGCCTAAAAACCGGCTTGGCTGAACGCATCCGCGCATGTCGTCTCGCCGGAACCAGATCGCTCGTCCACAGCGAAGCGGCGGGTTACCGGCAGTGAAGACGATCTGCTCGTCTGCCCGGATGCGAAGAACCTCATGCGCCTGGATTAGCGGCCGCGCCGCCAATTGCTTCGAGCGCGTTCGTGAGGATCCTTTCGCCTGGAAACTGCGGCTGACCTGGTCGATTTCGACCGTGGTCATGCCGCAGCGCTTGGAGATGTAGTCCGCCGTCTCCGGATCGTTGATCGCAGCGAACGAAATCCAGCTCGCGCTCTCGAACCATTTGCTCGCCGCGTCGCGGCCGCCATAGGTCTCGCGCATCTGCCCAATCGACTGATAGATCATCGTGAGCGTGATCCCGTACTTGCGCCCGGCGTCGCGCGCGGTCTCGAGGATTCGCATGTAGCCGAGCCGCGCGACCTCATCGAGAAGGAAGAGCGCCCTCCCCCTCACCTCGCCGTCGCGATTGTAGATCGCGTTGAGGAACGAACCGATGATCACGCGCGCAAGACCGGCATGGGTCTCTAATGTCTTCAGGTCGATGTTGATGAACACATCGGTCTCGCCGGCAGCAAGCGCGTCAGTCGAGAAGGTCGCACCGGACACGAGCGCGGCATAGTTGGGATAGGACAGCCAGTGGGTTTCCTTGACCGCATTGGCGTAGACGCCGGAGAAGGTTTCCGGCGTCATGTTGACGAACGCAGCCACGTTTTCTTTCACGAAATCCGAGTTCGAATTGTCGTAGATCGACTGCAGCCGCTCGCGTAGTTTCGGTTCCGGTTCCGCCAGATTGGAACGCACCTGACGCAAGGTCTGGTTCTCTGGGTCCGTATGACCGGACAGGCAGACGTCGGCGATCAGTGCGGTCAACAGCTGCAGCGCCGAGGCGCGGAAGAAGTCGTCGCGGACACTGCGCGCGCCGCCGCTGTCGCTCATGATCCATGACGCGACCGAGGCGATGTCTTCCTCCTTCGTCCCGCCGAAGCGGCCGATCCAGTCGAGCGCGTTGAACCCGGTTTCCGGTTCTTTCGGATCGAGAATGCGGATGAAGCGTGCCGCGCCTTTGCGATGGTCATGGATCATCGGCGCCACTTCGTTCGAAGGATCGAGGACAACAAGTGCCCCGCCCCATTTGAGCGCTGTCGGGATTGTCACCGACGTCGTCTTGAAACCGCCCGAACCCGCGAAGACGATCCCGTGCGAGGATCCGAACGAACCGTCGAAGCAAAGCAGCGGCGACTTGCCGCCGGCGCCCCAGGTTTCGGGATCATCGGCGCGAAACGAGCGCGCCGCCGTGCTGTCCTTGTCAACTCGGTAGCGCTCGCCAATGACGATGCCGCCGGTATCGGGGAAGAGCTTTGCCGCTTCCTGCATCTTCATCCAGTCGGCCTGACCATGCAGCGCCCTTTGTCCCCGGATGCGTGTCGGCTCGGCACGCGCGAAGGCGGCATTGCCGATCAGCGCGACGCGCAGCGCAAAACATCCCGCCATCAACGCCGCCGTCGCACCGACCATCGTTGCATGATCAAGGTACGAGGTGATGGACGTTCCGTCCGGCACTTGCCCGGCGAATGCGGCGAGACGGTTCGCCTCGCGCGTCGTCGCGACCAACATCGTTGTCGCGCTTCCCGTCAGGGCGCCCCAACCGGCCACTTTGACGCTCGCCGAGCCGGCGTTCGCGAACAGGAAAATCACGCCGACCGCCGCGGCGGTGACATAGGGCAAGGCGATCCCGACCCTGCCCAAAGTCAGCCTCTCGGCATCGGTCTTGCCGAAGGCCGACAGCCATTGCTCGATCCCGGTCATGCCGATGACGGCCAAAACCATCAGCACGACAGGCGCGACAGCGAGTGTGATCCTATTCGCCGTCATCGCCGAACGCCTCCGCGCCTATCGCGATCAACCGCGCCCGCTCACCTTCGTCGGAATTCAGCCGCTGACTGAGTTCGACCAATGCCCCGAGCAGGAGCGCGCGCTTCTCATACCGCAAGCCCGCCTTCACGATCAGGCCGCCGAGTTCGATCTTCTCCCGCGTGTCCTTCTTGCGGGCGTCGGATGTCGTCGTCCTCGCCATTCGCTCAAGCCTCGCCAAGGCCGCTCTGAGCCGTGGCAGCTGGGACCGCGGTCGACGCCGATCCGATGCCGTCGCCGGCGCCCTTCTTTCCTCCGGTCGTATTTCCCTGATCCCCGCGAAAGCGTTTTGCCAGGCTCTCGAAGGCCGCCTGAAGCTCGGCTTCCTCGATCTTGATGTCTCCAAGGCCAGCCTTGAGGGCAATCCGGCCGATGCGCTCGGCGTCGCGGGTTTCCGCGGCCTTGAGCTGTTCCTGCAGCTTGGCGATTTCGTCGCGGATTTTCGAGGTTGGTTTTTTCATTCCGTCCGTCTCCCTGGCTGAGAAAGCTTGTCTTTCGAAGCCAGCTTTTCCGAACAGAGTGCGGCACGCACTACTGTGAATCCTACAATCGCCAAGGGCGATGCTTTGGTGAATGATCCCGGCCGTTCCGAAGGAGCGGCTTCCAAGGGCGCAATTATACGTCGCCAATGCGACGCTCTGCTTTTGACCCCGGCTGGGCTGCCGCTCCCGACGAACCTGTTGAATCTGTTCACAATCGGAGCTCAGACCGCCGTGGCCGTTCCTCATTTCTCCGTCAGTGTCGTCGCCCGCGGCTCCGGCCGCAGCGCCGTGCTGTCGGCGGCTTATCGCCACTGCGCCAAGATGGAATACGAGCGGGAAGCGCGGACAATCGACTACACCCGCAAGCAGGGCCTCCTGCACGAAGAGTTCGTCATCGCGGCCGATGCACCCGAATGGCTGCAGGCAATGATTGCCGATCGCTCGGTCTCCGGCGCGTCGGAAGCCTTCTGGAACAAGGTCGAGGAGTTCGAAAAGCGCTCCGATGCTCAGCTCGCCAAGGATGTGACGATTGCGCTGCCGGTCGAGCTGACAGCCGAGCAGAACATCGCGCTCGTCCGCGACTTCGTCGAGCGGCACATCACCGCCCAGGGCATGGTGGCGGACTGGGTCTATCACGATGCGCCGGGCAACCCGCATGTCCATCTGATGACGACCCTTCGGCCGCTCACCGAGGACGGGTTCGGCGGCAAGAAGGTCGCGGTTCTTGGACCGGACGGCAATCCGCTCCGCAACGACGCCGGCAAGATCGTCTACGAGCTTTGGGCCGGAAGCCTCGAGGATTTCAACGCCTTTCGCGACGGCTGGTTTGCCTGCCAGAACCGGCACCTGGCAATGGCCGGACTCGACATTCGCATCGATGGCCGATCCTTCAAAAAGCAGGGCATCGAAGTCGAGCCGACCATCCATATCGGTGTCGGCGCGACGGCCATCGGCCGGAAGGTGGAGCAGGCGACGACACAATCGTCGGCCGGATCACCAAAGCTCGAACGGATCGAACTGCAGGAGGCGCGGCAAAGCGAGAACGCACGTCGGATTGAGCGCCGACCGGAGATCGTCCTCCACCTGATCACCCGTGAGAAGAGCGTCTTCGATGAACGCGACGTGGCAAAGATCCTGCATCGCTATATCGATGATGCCGCCCTGTTCCAAAGCCTGATGGTTCGCGTCCTGCAGTGCCCCGAAGCGCTCCGTCTCGAGCGCGAGCGGATCGCATTCGCGACCGGCACACGGGTGCCGGCTAAGTACACGACGCGCGAGCTGATCCGGCTCGAAGCGGAGATGGCCAACCGCGCGATCTGGCTCTCGGGGCGATCTTCACATGGCGTCCGGGAAGCAGTGCTGGAGGCGACGTTTGCGCGCCATTCGCGCTTGTCGGAGGAGCAGAAGACCGCGATCGAACATGTGGCAGGATCCGAGCGGATCGCAGCCGTCATCGGTCGCGCCGGCGCCGGCAAGACGACGATGATGAGAGCCGCACGCGAGGCGTGGCAAGCAGCCGGATACCGTGTCGTCGGTGGCGCGCTTGCCGGTAAAGCGGCGGAGGGTTTGGAGAAGGAAGCAGGGATCGCCTCGCGCAC
>Ga0214542_1012204_pt1 | contig 11249 bp, 13 predicted proteins | sample CNSS1metaG_FD_160096 | JGI IMG/M metagenome (GOLD analysis project Ga0214542, IMG submission 160096) | Root nodule microbial communities from cowpea collected in UCLA plant growth center, Los Angeles, California, USA - CNSS1 | ecosystem: Host-associated > Plants > Roots > Nodule | place: USA...
ATGAAGAAGGTCGGCAACGAGGGCGTCATCACCGTCGAGGAAGCCAAGTCGCTCGAGACCGAGCTCGACGTGGTCGAGGGCATGCAGTTCGACCGCGGCTACATCTCGCCCTACTTCGTCACCAACATCGCGATCCTGACCGGCGGCCAGGCGATCTCGGAAGACCTCGGCATCAAGCTCGAGAACGTCACGCTCAACATGCTCGGTCGCGCCAAGAAGGTGATGATCGACAAGGAGAACACCACGATCGTCAACGGCGCCGGCCAGAAGGCCGACATCGAGGCGCGCGTGGCCCAGATCAAGGCGCAGATCGAGGAGACCACCTCGGACTACGACCGTGAGACGCTCCAGGAGCGTCTCGCCAAGCTCAAGGGCGGGACTAAGGAACCGATCCTTCGGAAGGCCATGGCGGACACGACGTCTTAAATCTTACACGCGCCGCGTGCTTTTCGCGGGCGGCGAGGCTCGGAAGGTTGATCGGAACCGCGAGAACGACTTCACGAATTCAGCGTGACCTTGATGCCGTTCTAAGTGTCGACATCATCGAAGATCGAACGAGAACTTGGAGTTGCGACCTCTCCGCTGCTTCGATTGTAATAGTCGCCGTAATCTGGTTCTTCCGATCCCCGCGTGTCGAGAGTAGTGATCGCCTCGTCGACGGCTGCAAGAGCGCTCTCGACCCGGGAAACTACGTCCAGGTCGTCTGCCATTGCGGTTTTGAACTCCGAGAGTGCACTCCTGAACGGTTCAAAGTAGTCGCCCGGGGTCTCGCGCGAAGAATAATTGTCTTTCCAATTCTCTATCTCGATGTCGACGAACGGAAGTAGCTGATCGCGGAAATCGGCAAGAATATCCTCTATCTCCTCCTGTGTTAGGAACGAGATGATACGACGGTCGAGAAATCCCGCATCAGGTGTCTGGATAGCCAATTTTCGGACGGTTGAGGCATGCATCCGTCTTTGATCTTCAGCCAACAGGCCGAAGTCGTGAATGACGTTCAAGAAATCTATCGACGACACAGCGTAAAAGTATGACATGACATGCAACTGTGCTACGAAATCGGGATAACGCTCGAGAAATAGCCGCAAGAATTCCTTGCCGCAGCGGTTTGCGAGGAAGCTGTTCACGGCGCCGCGGTTCTCTCGGCGGTCGTCGTGAAAGGCTATAATGCGTTTGATTAGTCCTTCATAGCGATCTGCCGGGATTTCGACCTTGGTGCCCCCAATCCCGTCGGCGCCGCACGAAATCTCGGAAAACAACTCAAGCACAGGTGTCCCAGCCAAGTAGATGTCCATCAATTCGCGACTTTCGACGACGAGTGCAGCAAAGGCGTCGAGGACGGTCGGATGCTTGGCTCGCCATCCATACTGCCCCTTTTGTTTGACTTCGATCAGAAGGCTGCCATCCAGCGGTGCCAAAGCGGCTCGAACGCTGGCAGGGCTTGCGCCGAGTAAGCCGACAGCATTCTCTTCTTCCGGAAGCAAGTTTACCGGGCTCGGGAGCCATCCGCCCCGCATGAAAACGAGGGCTATTGCGGCCCGGCTCGCGGGATCGAGCGTCCGGATAACTTCTTGCAGCAATTGTATGGGGCGCTCGACGAAATCATTCAGTGCGCTTGAAGAAATCGAAAGTTGTTTCGTGAAGGCGGGATTTCCAAGACGTCGTGCGATCTCCGGGCTGAAACGCTGGTGAATACACACGTTGTCCAGTCCTGGTCTCCACGGGTTTTCGTTGGTGCGATGCCTAGACCACTGCTGGTACGGCTTACCGTCGAACGTTAGGGGCGAGAGCTGACCAATTGCCCGGCCATTCGTCAAAGCTAGGGCCGGAGAGAAATAGACCATGTCGATCTGGTCGTCCGGATACGATGGCGGTATGCGAAGCGCGGCCGACGCTGAGCGATGATTGTAGCCCTCAGGAATTGGGTAGTTTGGAAAGACCAGCCATTTGACGTTGTTCTCGATCACGGCTTCCCAGCGCAGACCGCACGCGGCAAGGCACTCTTCGTCTTCAGAAAGTTGGAATGCCCTGCGCACGTTGCTTCACCCTTCCGTCGGATCGAGCGCAAGGGTCTGAAACCGCTCGATCTGGTGGTGGTGGAAAACTACAACTTGATCGGCTCCAACCGGTTCGACACGGCCGCCCTTGAATTTTTGCGAGAGCATGTAGGACTCGGGCGTCTTGTTGACGAGGCCGAGAATCTGCCGGCCGTCCATGGAATGGACCGTCACTTCCTTGTATTCCTTGTCGATCCGGAGGCGATAACCCTTGGCCCGCCGAGGCTTTCTGTCTGCCTTGGCCCATGCTTCAAGGTCGATGATCTCGTCGAGAATCTCGATCTCCGCTTCAAGTGCGGCGACCTCCTGCTTCAGTTCCGCGACGATTTCGCTTTCGTGGTTTGGATGTTCGTGATCTTCGGTCATGACTAACTTCTCCTCTAGGTATGTATCCGCGCCGCTCAGGTGCGGATCGGGATCTCGACGACCGGCCGCAGCGGTTCGAGAATGGTCGGGTAGCGTTGCAGGATCTTGTTGTAGAGATCGGTCGTCTTCTTTGACTCAATCGTCAGGATGAGAGCGTAGGGAATCTTGTCGGCGCCGATGGCGTTGCGGCCTCCAACGCGCGCGTTGTAGTGGACGTCAAAAACCGGATTACGCAGGCCGGAGGCCCGCATGCTGCGGGTCTTGTGCATCGTGGTTTCCTGCAGGCCCGCATGGAAGATCACAGCGAATGCATGCTGGTGCTGATCGGCGCGACGCCGGAAGGCAAGAAGGAACTGATCGGCTTCCAGGTCGGCGTGCGGGAGAGCGCGCAGAGCTGGCGCGAGCTCCTGATCGACGTCAAACGGCGCGGGTTGCAGATCGCCCCGGAAATTGCCGTCGGCGACGGCGCGCTCGGCTTCTGGAAGGCGCTCGGCGAGGTCTTTCCCGGCACGCGGCACCAGCGATGCTGGGTGCACAAGACCGTGAATGTCCTGGACAAGGTCCCGCTCTCGGTGCAGGCCACCATGAAGAAGGATTTGCGCGAGGTCTATTGGGCGCCGAACCGGGCGTCCGCCGAAGCGGCGATCGACGTCTTTGCCGAGAAATACCGCGCCAAATACGGTCGCGCGGTCGAATGTCTAAAGGATCGCGACGCGCTGCTGGCCTTCTACGACTTTTCTGCCGAGCATTGGGATCACCTGCGCACCAGCAATCCCATCGAGAGCGTGTTCGCCACCGTGCGGCACCGGACGGTGCGCACCAAGGGTTCGTTGTCGCCGACAACCGCCAAGCTGATGGTGTTCAAGCTCGTCATCGCCGCATCGAAGACCTGGCGGCGGCTCAAAGGCACAAATCAGTTGCCGAAGGTCATCGCGGGTGTCAGATTCAACGACGGCATCGAGGTCATCCAAGTGCCGGCAAACCACGCCGCCTGATCACCTCGTCACCCAAAATCCCGCATAGCTCCATGACCTCGGGCTTGGGAGCTATCGGCAACGCCCCCATTCACTCACTCGCGAAGGACCTGCGCCGGGAATTTAAGACGGACGGCAGCAAGTACCAGCTCAACCCCGACAAATACTCAGTTGCTGAAGTCGCGGAGAAGGCACACGATTTCCTGTTCACCGACAAGTACTCGGCAGCTTCCAAGATTGAGGGCGATCATTCACTCGATTTTTGGATCGGCGGCTATTCGTCAGATTCCGACACCCACGAGTTGTTCAAGGTGGGCATCGTAAATGGGGCTGCGACAGTTGAATGCTTGTGTCGAGACGGCCAAAGCGACCTATTTTGGGGCGGTCAACCGAGTGCCATTAATCGATTGGTCATGGGTTACGACAACACTCTTGTGGAATCGCTGAGAAAAGTGGGAGTATCCGACGCGACCTTCCGGGCTTGATGGACTTCATAAGCTCTGAAACCGTGGCTCCGTTAATGCACCCTGGAATGCCGGTTCAAGACGCAATCGAACTTTGTAGTTTTCTTGTCGAAAGCACCAAAGGTTTCGTTCGTTTCCTACCAGGCGCTGATACGGTTGGCGGCGAGGTTGACATCGCCGTGGTGACGCGGCACGAACGTTTCAAGTGGATCAAGCGAAAGCACTACTACCCCCAAAACCTCAACAAGTTGGAGACCGACCATGTTTAAGACGAGAGAGGCGGCGGTCCACGCAAGCCGAGAACTACCACGCGAGCAGCCGATGCCGCGTTTCGATTATCAGAAGCCGCCGACGATTACCAAGGATGTGTCGTCCACCAATAGGGCTACTCTGTCCACTGACAGGCCGCAGTCTTCGACAAGGCCGCAGAAATTTCGCTCCTTGCAGAATCTCCATTTCTGAGGAATGACAGGCGGGATGTGATCGAGCAGCCGACTCGTCCTTCGCGCCGTCAACTTGGCGGCTCACTTCTTCCCTTCTAGAAGCGTGCGTATGCGCGCAGCGATCTTGCGTGCCTCCTCCGGCCCCGGGTCGAGTTTCACGCAATCGAGGATCCCTAGCACTTCCTGAGCGTCCTCGGCATCGAGCGTCGCGACTTGGCGATCTGCCAGGCTCAAAGACTGATCGGCCGCGCGGGCCTGATTGGCTGCAAGCACCGCAAGCGCCTCTGAGCGTAGCGACGTGATGTACCGCTCGAATATGTGCATCCGTTGGCCTGTAGCTAGCCTTAGGGTACGCTTCGCAAGCGCCGCAGCGCCGGTGGCCGAGCCCCGTCTATGAAGACTGTGGTTGGCCACCTTTGCTCCAGAGACATATTCCCGAGGCGCCACCAGATCATGGCGCAGACAAGTAACCGGGGCACCTACCTGAATTGGTCGGCGGCATGGTCCGCCACTGAACGCTAACCTTGTTGCTCCTTTTGCATGCGGAAGAAGAGACCCCGTGGCCAGACTCGCACGCGTTCGTTGCGTCAGTAAGACCGACAGCACGAATCCACACGAGAGAATTAGCAGCATCGGCGGGGTATATTCGAACGGAAGTCACTGGAAGCAATCTGTCGTTCAGACGATCAGAGACATCGAAAGCGGCGCGTGGGAATTCTATGTCCAGGAAGACGGGCTCACTGCTGGTTTGATCGTGGCCAAACACGAAGGGCACAAGTACATCAAGACGACGGCAGACGGCATTCAGCCAGACAATCTTCTTTCACTCGCTGAGTGTCCGTGATGCTTGTCCATCCCAGATCGCCGGTAGTGCGGGCGCAACTCGGCGCCATTCGGCTGCGCGGTGTCAGGCGCTGTCCCCGCCACGCCCGCACTACCCTTTGAAATTAGCGGCAACATGACTAGGCGCTTGAAAAGTTCCTCGCGTTTAGCCTGAGGAAGCGCTGTCCCTGCGGCGCACCGCTAATTTCGGGGGCAGCCAGCCTCAAGCGGCGAAAGAAGCTGACCAGGATCTTATCGCTCGCAGAACGAGCATAGCTACCATGACGGGGCTTAGCCCACGATGGAAGCAGCGCGGGCGCGCCTCGGCGCCGGAAATGCGCAACGACGCTGTCCGTACCGCGCCCGCGCTGCCGATGAAGCTAGCACTGATCTTCCCCCGACACAGCGCGCTGTCCCTACCACGTGCCGCAGATCTCGGTGGCCAGGCCTCCCGCCCCGCTGCGGCCGAGCGTCCCTTGCCTACACCGCGCACGACGACGCCAGCATCGATCTTCTCCGGACCAGGCGAAGCCTGAAGCCCCGCATCAGGGTCGCCGCCCACCCCTTCTTTGGGCAACGGATCGTCCTCGGTCAGCTTGGTCTCAAGCCGCAGGCTGTTCAGCTTAGCGCTCCGGTGCCGAAACCGCGCGCCGCGCATCGGTCGAACTTGAAGCGGCCGGCGATCAGCATCTGCAGGATCGGCGTCAGGGCGTCCCAAGGAATGCCGATGTTCCCCAGCACGCCTTCGGGGCCGAGGCCGAGCGAGCCGAGCGCGATGGGCGTGAGCTCCTTGCGCTTCTCTTCCACCAGCCCGGGCGACGGCAACAGCGAGATCTCGACCCTGTCGGTCTTCAGGCCCCTCGGCGTCATCAGCCGGCCCTTGATCTGCAGATGGCGGAATTCGTGGTAAGGATCGATCCGCAGCCGCTCCATGTTGAGCGAAAACGAGTAGCCCCAGTCCCAGCCGTCGATCTCGACGACGTAGTCGACGATCTCCTCGCGTGGCTTGCGCCGCCGCTTCCGCTTCACGCGCCTCGAAGGCTTCGGCTCGGCGGTCATCGTTTGACCCGGGCTTTCTGATCCGGGCCAAGCTATCCGAGTCGACCGCGTCGTGGAAGGGCGACTACGACGAACCGGTCCCCGTCGCGACGACCTCGCGTAGCGCGGCGAGCATCCGCTTCAATTCGGCAGCGCGAGCATCGAGGTCCAGACGGTCCATGCGCGCGAAGTCATCCCACCACTCGGAGGCCCATCGTCGCTCGATGATGTTGCCGAGCACGAGGATGAGGTTCGCCTGTACCACCTCGTTCTCGCAAAGGCGGTCGCGCAGCACGGGGATGGCGCCGGCGGCCTCGCCGATCGCTGCCGCCCCCGAGGTCTCGTCGGTCATGGCCTCCTCGATCTTCTCCTCGATGAAGTCCATGAGATCGAGCACGAAGGCGGCGAATTCGGTACGTCTGGGTGTCATGGCTGATCTCCGTTCGTTGAAGGCTGGGTACGGAGTAGCTGACGAAGGTTTCACATGGGTCTCATTCGCAGCGCTGCGGCAAAATTTCTCGCCGAACGGGCCTTTAACCGCCGGAATCCAATGATCTCCTGCGGAGTCGGTAGGAGGAATTCTCCATGCTGACCCAGATCTACGAGATCACAAATACGGAAGAGGCGCGCGGCGTTTCGAAGATCGGCATCGACCATGTCGGGATTCTGGTGGGTGGCGGCGAGTTTCCGCGCGAACAGCCGCTTCCCCGAGCAGCGGAAATCGCCACGGCGATCGTGGCGCCTGCGAGATTTTCGGCGCTCTTTCTCACGGCGCGCGTGGCCTCGATCATCGATTGGGCGCGGGCGCTCAACCCGGCCATCATCCACCTTGGCGCAGCTCCGGAGCTACTCGCTCCGGATCAAGTGGCATCGATCAAGGCGGCGGTGCCGGACAGCATGATCATGAGGAGCGTGCCGATCTATGGCGAGGAGAGTGTCGACATAGCTCGATCTTATGAGGGCGTTGCGGACTACCTGCTGCTCGACAGCCACCGACAATCCGACAAGCAGATCGGCGCGCTGGGAGTGACGCACGACTGGAACATCAGCAGGCGCATCGTCGAGGCGGTCAGCACGTCGGTAATCCTCGCCGGAGGACTGGGCCCCGACAACGTGGCGCAGGCAATCGAGGTGGTCCGCCCGGCTGGCGTGGACTCGAAGACGAAGACCGACAGGGAAGGCTCTCACGCAAAGGATCTTGAACGCGTGAGGCGGTTCTACGAGGCCGTGCACTCGCTCCAATCTTAGCGGTCTCCCGGACTGACCTTTCAAGGAAGTATCGTGAACTCATGAGCATCACGATCGATCGCCTGTCCGCGTGCCCAGTGCCAGAGTAGCGCCGCCCCTCAAAGCCTGGGTGCGGCGCCCGCACCCGAGCCCCCCGAACCATCTCCTGATGTCAGCAAGCGACGCAGGCGCCCTCGCCTGCGAACGAGGTCGGCCCACTCGCAACACTTATTCGCCCAGGCGCGCCCAGAAACTCCACTTAGCGTCCTGCAGATTTCCGGGACCGGCTCTCCGGGCGGGCCGAGCAACATCCTGCTGCGGCTCTACGTGGCCTTGTCAGCTTCTCGAAAGCTCGCGCAGACTAGAGTCCCCCGCGTGGAATCAACCCGCTGCGAGGGAATCAGAGTTCGCTAATTAGGTACAGACCCTTGGAGTCTGCTCAGGTGATCTTGGACGTGAGGCTAGCATGGACCGACAGAACTTTGACCCATCCAACGTAACAGCTTGGTCGCAGGTGCAGCACGACGTCTCGGAAGAGACGCAGGCCGGGCAAGAGGGCTTTGAGCAGCACTTGGGGACGCGAGTCAGGGCGCTCCCGCTGCCCCTAAGCGGGTTAATCGCAATTACTATCCGGATTTGTCTGAAAAGACCGGGACCTTATCGATAAAGCGATTGCTCAATGGACGGCTCAGAGGAACCTAAGTCCATCCTCGGCTTCCACTTATATTCAAGCACTTCGCAGACTCGTGAATGATTTCCGCGCTCGTGGCCAAACGACTGATTTAGGGGACCACCAGTCCCTGGTCGATCACGTCAACACTTACTTTTCCAATCCCAGCACCCGAAGCGCTATGTTGACTGGGTTGAACGCCCTTCGCGCGTATCTTGATCCTGCCGGTAGTCGCTATCCACGTTTGTCTGAAGAAGAACAGTACCTTATCGATAAAGCGATTGCTCAATGGGCGGCTCAGACGAACCTACGTCCGAAAACGGCTGCCAATTATACTTTTGCACTTCGCTAACTCGTGAATGATCTCCGCGCTCGTGGCCAAACGACTGATTTAGGGGACCACCAGTCCCTGGTCGATCACGTCAAGACTTACTTTTCCAACTCTCCCGTCGAAAAGGCTATGTTGGCTGGATTGAACGCTGTTAGTGCGTATCTTTATCCGGCCTATGTCGCTAATCGCGCCGGACGGCCGCCCGTTGCCCCCTCAGCGGAAGACGCGCACCTCTTAGAACGGCTTGATCTCAGCGGAATCGGCACGAGCACCGCTGCTCTGTATGATTTAAGTTTTCGCAGATTTTCTAACGCGCTTAACGCTGCGGGCCACACGATATCGGGGCTAGACAGTGCTGCGCGCAGAGAATTTGCTCGGAAGTTGTTCCCGGGAGACAGAAATCTAGTGCCGGCGTTAAAAAGGATTCGGGGTGCCGAGCGGGTTTCCGGTGCGGGCGCGTCTCAGGAGCGAAGCGGCCATGCTGTCCCATCACCCAGGTTGGATGGAGTTCCGGCGGACGTCTGGGCACTGTTCGATGATGAGGCCGAGGAGCCGCCGACCGATCCATCCGAACTTGAGCGGCTGGAACATGAGCTTCGCGCGGAAATTCAGGGACGGCTAGGCGACCACCCCGCTCAGCCGCCCTTCTCCCTAGAGCCAGAGGGAATCACGTTTAATCCAGAAGAGTTCCCTCGTGCGAAAGTTCGCCGACTGCTGGATGATCATTCCGCTCTGCCGCAAGTCCCCGTCAATCCAAACGACCTCAATGCAGGCGCTGGCGTGCTGATGTGGGCTCCCCTCCAGGAATTGGAGAGGCAGCCCACAATGCATCACAGCGGGCATGAACAACCTGCTGCACCGAGCAGGAGCAGCGTCCTGCCGAGCGGGGAGAACCGACCGACCAGCTTCGTGGACCGTAACACGTCGCCGTTGGTGCCAATGGGGCTGACCAGGCAGAGCTTCCTGCTCCATCCTCGGTCGGAAAACGCTCCGCAGCCCAGCGCGCCGTTAGGGAATCAAGCTTCGCCAGCACTGGCTTCACGCAGGATGAAGCAAGCCGCGCCGGCGTCCGACAGGGCTGAGGCGGTGTTCCCAGCGCTCGGCGAGACTTTTGATGCGTCTTTGTCTGTTCCCGAGGACTTCTCCCACGGCACCCAGCCTGCGCCGGGTATGATGCGGTCCAAGCTGGGCCGCTGGGGTCTGTTGCCGGATGTAGCAGAGCCCGTAAAGACCTACGACATTCGCGGTGAACGCTACACGGCCGTGCTGGGACCGGGCGGGCCCGATGATGTTCGGCTCATTCACCTGCGGTCTCCCGCTGTGGGCGATACATTCGATATTTCGTTTGCCGTTCCCAAGGATTTTTCTCATCGCTCCCAGCCGGCCCCCGACATGATGCTGTCCACGTTGGGCAAGTGGGACTTCTTGCCTGTCGCGGAACATCCAATCATGAACTACGAGATTGGCGGCGAACGCTACACGGCCGTTTTGGGACCGAAGGGACCCAACGACGTTCACCTGATCCATCATCCTCGAGCTGCTGATGAAGCCGCGCCAGCGCCGGCGACCTCATCCCACGATCGTAGCGGGCGGGCTCTCGGCGCCACGGAATGGCTCGGCGACGAGCATATCCAGAGGGACTACGAGCTCCTGACGCAGCAGTTGCAAGTGAATCATCCGAATCTTGCCGCCGGAACGCGGTTCGTCGATCCTCTCATTGCCTTTCAGTTGAGTTGGGGCGCCGAGCGCGACGCGCTCAACGCATTGCAGCGCATCATCTATGATCGGGATGACAATGATGTCGCCCACTTCCTATTCCTGCCAGTGAACGATGCCGGTGCGACCGATCCTAATGGCACCCATTGGTCGCTGCTACTCATAGATCGCCGCCCGGAACGACAGCCGGTCGCCTATCATTACGATTCCGTCCAGGGACACAATGACGGGCCTGCAGAACGGCTCGCAGCACGGCTGGGCGTGACTTTTCTGCAGCGAGCCGGCATGGCCCCGCAGCAGAACGGCTATGATTGCGGCGTGTTCGTGGTGGACGGCACACGGTAGCTGGTTCGACGATTGGCGCAAGGAGAGCGGCCACAGCACGAGCCGCTGCACCTCGACAACCTCGTCGCCAATCGGCAGGCACTCCGGGACCGGCTTAGGGGTTGATGGCGATGCGCCCGTCCGCAGCCGTGTCGATCTGCAGGGTTTTGGCGGCGTTTCAGGACCGGCCCCCGTCGAGTGCGTTGCGGCTAGGGACGCGCCCGACGATTAGGCGCGTCCCACGTCGCCGCGAGCAAGCGCACGAAATCAGACTCAATGCAGGAGGACCTGTAAGGGTCGGCGCCGTTAAGTAGGCAGTGAAGAAGGTTCACAACGCCGCCAGCGGCTAGAAAAGCGAATTGTGCTGTGCATCAAGGCCAGGCGGGCGGCTTCCTGGAGAGACCATTCTGCCGGAGTTGATCCGGCGCGAATCGTGACGAGATATTTCGATCACCTGCAGCGTGCTGCCTCCTACAGCGCAGAAGACGGCAAATCATGGATGTCCTAGTCGGCAGGCGGGCCATGGACACATGGCCCATCGATCGCATGCGGCCCTACGAGCGCAATTCGCGCCGGCATTCGGCCGAGCAGACCGAGCAGATTGCAGCGTCGATTCGCGAATGGGGCTGGACGATCACCATCTTGGCGGCCAGTGACGGGATGGTGCTGGCCGGGCACGGACGGCTCGCGGTGACCTGCCACTGCATTTTCATCCAGCGGCAGTTAGAGTCTCGGGGTTTTGTACGCCAAGTGGCGCTGATGGAGCAACGGACGATCGGCGGAGCTGGTCGGGGTTGCGCAGCCGATCGTCCGTTGC
>Ga0214542_1012206_pt1 | contig 11244 bp, 9 predicted proteins | sample CNSS1metaG_FD_160096 | JGI IMG/M metagenome (GOLD analysis project Ga0214542, IMG submission 160096) | Root nodule microbial communities from cowpea collected in UCLA plant growth center, Los Angeles, California, USA - CNSS1 | ecosystem: Host-associated > Plants > Roots > Nodule | place: USA...
TAAAACTAAAAAGTTAAAAAAAAATGAAAAGTGAAGTCGTCCACGACTTCACTTTTCTATTAAACAAAAACCGTTATGTGACGCAACAACATTCATTTAGACAAAAAAAAAAAACAAAACCGGCCTTGGGAAGTCGTCTTCTCAGATAACGACTTGATCCATTTTTTTTTTTTAAAATCAACAGATCCCACTTTACAATTTTCTAGTCAAAGGGACCCTGAAATACAAAAAAACCACTAATATTAACTTACAAATAAATTGAAAAACTAATTAAAGATAAAATTATAATTATAAAAAAATATAATGATATTTTAACTCATTTTTTTATTCACTTTTAATTCATCACTTCAATCACTTTTAGATCATCACATTATATCACTTAAAAAATCAAAATAAATAATTGAAAAGTGATTGAAGTAGTATGTTAAAAATGAGTAAAGAAAAATGAATCAAAATATCATTATCCTAAAAAAAATATAAATAATTTTTATAATAAAACTAACTTTTATTTATTTTATTATAAATAATTGTTTTAATTTTAAAAAAATGTTCGTTCATCAGAATTAGTTATTCCCTTCCAGTTTTGGTTTGCAAATGAAATCTATCTGTAAGTTTCCAGTAAGAACGAAATGACTCGTGTGAAAAAAACACTAATTTAAGTGAACTTTCAAATTCAAACCATTGATGCTTACAAATTATGGATCAACTTTTGCTATCATGACAACATTTTGACAGGAAGAAATGCCCCGTGACAAGACTATGTTACAAGAGAATCACTAAACAAATTCAAACAAAATGTAAAGAGAAAAGGAAAACAGACTAATAAATGAAAGATAAGAAGAAGAACGAAATCATAAATGGCTTAAAAATATTTTAATATAGTTTTACTTGGACGTGTAATTATTATTATTAGCCTTTTAAGTGATCTCTCTATAAACAGAGTCATCAGTTTTTTTTTTTTTTTGTTAGTGTTGCTACTCAAGGATCGGTAAATACTAGATGAAGAAAACAAATTTTAACGTCAATCCAGAAATGAAAAAAAATAATTAAATAGTCAAATCCAAGATTTGTTAATATTATTTCAGATTCCAAAAATAGTTAATATTCCTCAGTCCAAAACTTAAAAGCATAATTTAAAATTCTTCAAATGAAATGTCTTTTAAGATTTTATAAATTTATTTTGTTCTAATCAAGATATAAAAAGTTAAATTTAATATTCTGGAACGTCTTATACACAATCATACTAGAACTCAAATTATTATTTTGAGCTGCTCATTCCTGAAAATATTCAAATTATAAAATTCGAGAAAACCTTTTATTTTTTATAAAATTATTTTAAGCAGCACTATCAAATTTTAACATCTCAACTAAGTTGATGATAGAATTTCATTAGATGAACATACATTAACTAGAATCAGCGAAGCAAAAAATATTAACAAACAGACTGAAGTCGATTTAAACAGTATTTATTCATTATTCATACATGTTTAAATACACCTAAAAGCTGCCACACCTTTTACATCCCTTCAGATAGCTCATTAATAATTAATAACAAACTAAAATTGGACAAGATTTCAACAATTGAGTTGGCATTTAAGATGCGTTCCTCAAAACCCATTGTACCAAAGTAGCAACACCAAATCCTGTTGCACTCCGCTGCTTTTCATTCCAAACTGGACCAGCCATGTCAATATGCATCCATTGAACCTTCTCATCAACGAACTGTAAAAACCACAATTGTTTTATAAAACCCTCACAGAAATTTCCATGAACATTGCAGATAAAAGCTACCCAATTAAGATGCGCGTCAGTATTTATAAGTCCCTTCATAAATAGTTTCACTTCAAGTGCAACAACGCTCCATCCAAAATAAGAATTACAAGCATTTATACCAAAATTTGTGATTGTGTTAAATATTATAAGTACCTTAGAAGCAACAAACCATTATTTTATAGAGAGAAATGAAAACATAAAATGTTCCATTAGCACATACCTGCTTTAAGAAAAGAGCCGCGGTAATAGCACCACCTGGACGACCACCAGTGTTCACCATATCAGCTACTCCTGATTTCATTGACTCCCAGTAGCTTTCTTCTAATGGCAACCTCCATAGTTTTTCCCCACTCGCTTCTGAAGCTTCAAAAACTTCTTTTGCCAGGTCGTCACTTGGTGTAAACACACCTTCGAAAACAATAGTTCGCATCAATAATCAGCTGATAATGAATAACTCCTTGCATGAGTTCAGTAGTTAATGACAAAATAATTGCCAACAATGGAAAACACAACATCGTGTGGCAACTTTCACAAGTTCCAGATGTCACTTTCAGGTTCTTCCAAGCTCTCCTCTTTCCCACAATATTATAAGTTTAAGTTGCCAGCTATATATTTGGTCATCTATTGTACTAACAAATATTGGTAAAATGATCATATATAAAAATTACCTGCTATTGAGGATCCAAGACCAATTATACAGGCCCCAGTTAATGTTGCCAGGTCAACTATCTGAAGAACAGTCAACCAACCTGTTAGAGTTCTAAAACCAAACTACACAACTAACACGTGGTAAGCTTGTTTCAAAATACATAATCAAAATTCAAAAAAATACAATGACAACCGACTAGCCATTACTAAACACAATTCACAAAGTACTTTCTGTATGAATGTTTTTTCAGACTGTAGAGGAACGCCACACGCAGGTATTTTTACAATGAAAAATAGTATTATTCAAATAATTGAACTTTAGTTCAGCAGGACAAATTAGAAAGGTTACAACATTTTCGAGAATTGTATTAGATATTAAATTATTGGTCAAATCTAACACGTGGGAAATATTAAATTATATGCCAATACATTATGATTTATGTAATTGTAGATTCAGATTCTTAGCAGCATACCTTTTCAGCACCCTGGTTACAAGCATACACCAGAGCATCTGCAAGGGTAAGCCTACCCTCTGCATCTGTGTTATTAACCTATAAAAGAGAATAATCAAACCGAGCTCATACTCTTGGCCTATCACATCATCTTATATAAAATGGACGACATTGTGTTGCCAATACACAGCTTTTCCACTACATTTCTTCCATCTAGTTTTCTCTCTCTCAACATGTATAAATGAAAACAATGAATGAAATCCTGACCTCTATAGTCTTTCCATTTGAAGCTGTGAGAATGTCTCCAGGCCTCATACCTGTTCCACTTATCATATTCTCACAAGCCGCAACTATAAAATGAACCTGCACATTCAGGATTTTTAAACTAATGTAAAATGTACTTTTTGTGCAAAGGGATTTAAAAAAGCTATAAGTACTATCCTATTCCGAAAAAATATGCAAGGGCTAAAGAGATACATTAGAAACACAAGCATTCTACCAAAAACAACTGCATAGATTACTAGTGATCAATACCAGTACTACAAGATTTTCACCTCCGTACTGTAACAAAACCTTCAAAAGTGATTCAACAGAACAGATTATCATATAGAAAAGTGGCAACTCAATTCATAATTATTACTTAACTGCAAAACATCTAAAACGAGATAAAAAAAATCCTATAATTTTTATATGAAGTCACCACCAACTAGTTACCAAGCAGAGGCTTTAACCATTACTTTGAAAGTCAGAAGGATCAAAAACAATGTGTGACAATAAAAGGAGAAGAAATGAACAATAATATAAACATCACACCTCCACTCCAAGAGGTTTGATTTGACCAAGAGCTTTTGCTGCCCCAAAAACTGCAGCAGAACCGCCCATATCAAATTTCATGAGTTCAATCAAACAACCAGGTCCTGTCTTGATGTTGTAACCACCACTAATAAAACAAAAAAGAAAACAAAGAAAAATTGTAACAACTATAGTGTTAAATCAAAATAAGAAGCTAAAGGAGAAATTGCATTTTCCACCATGATCTATCTATCCAATAAAACCACCTAAACTACCAATTTCAGCATATTCCACATTGATATGTTAGTTGTAGCCCTATAATCATCGAGTTGTCCACAAATTGTAATGGGAAAACTTGAACTGCTTAAGGAAATAAAGAACTATTTTATTAATCACAAACACACAAATAACATTTTCATCACCTCTATTTGTAGCAATCAAACTTCTAAAATAAGGAATAAAAATATGCTTAAACAAATAGGAGGAAGACTCAATATTGTTTCCTAACTAATAGAGATATTGAGGATATTGTTATCTTAATAATCTACCATTTACAACACTATCCCTCAAGTTGGTAGGTAAATGAATATAAATCAGTATAGTTAGAACAGCAAGAATCATGTGATTCAAATCTCGATTCAAGAAAATCTTCCTCCCCCAATACAGCAACTGAATTGTGTAATTTGCGATTCAGCAACTGTCATGCATGATTCATAAGGTGAGTAGGTCCACTCAACAAACAAAGTATCATAGATGAAAAATGAAGAAAAGGAAAAGAAGCGTCAATGAAGAATAGGATGGTATTTTTTGCTTCTTTGAATATAAAAACAATATTTTATATTTTGCATTACATAGATGCCATGCTTTATAAATTTTGTTTATCTATATTTCACTCAGGTTTTCTTTCTTTGTTACTATTGTAGGCTTTATTATTTTATTTACCTTCATTTTCTTTCTTTCCTTTTCTCTCTATTAACGATGTAGGCTTTATAAGCAAGAGAAAAACGAGAGAGAGAGAGAGAGAGATCAAATCAAAGTATATTGAGACATTAGAGTTTAATAGACACTAATTTTATAAACAAGAAAGACTCTTTGTAAGTCTAATGCAGCAAAAATGGGCATGTGCATGTAAATGTACAAAAGTTTTATAAGCTATACCAAATTGTACAAAACTATGTCAGGATCATCATTGTTGCAATGTGTCCAATGGATCAACAAGTTGAGCAGCAGCCAATGATGGGTGGTCTTGAAGAGTGGCCAAAGGGAGACCTAAAGACAAAAGGACGTTGCTAATGGAGAGAGAAGGGAGAAGATGGACAATATCAATACCATGGGCTTGGGAGCCATATGATAAACAGTGCCAAAGGATAAAAACCGAAAAATGAAGAGAGATGAGAAAAGAAACTTGTTAAAAGATATATGATTCATGTCACCAGAGTGGGGACCCAAGGGCCAAGAGAGGTGGACTAAGTGAGACCAACAAATGAATTGCTTGCATGTACAACAGAAGTAATGGAACTAACCAAAACTATCAAAGGGGGAGACACCAGAATCAAGAGATATAGGGGGGTTGCCTGAGCAATAGCCAACCAAGGAAGACAACCAGGCAAAACATAACACCAGCGATTTTGTGACAAACAACATGAAGGTTTGTTGTTGCTAAAGATCCTAGGAAGGAGTGGCAATAGTTTGTTGACGTCATGAAGGAGACCATGAACTTTTGCAAAGTAATCAGTCATAGAGCCATCAATACGTCCAGAAGCAATGATACTCAAGAGATTTTGGCAAACGCCATAAAGGCGTTGAGTATCACTAGAGGGCATATTCCCAAACCTTGGCTCATGTCTCATAGCTAAAAATATCTATTCAAGAAAGGATGAATAGTTGACTTCATAACCTACAAACTTGGGCATCAACTTTAGACCAATGATGGACATCTTTTTCATCAATGGAGGTCGTTTTATGGGTAACATGGTTAACATAATCTTCCCTCTTAAGCCAAAGCTTTGGTATCAAATGCCCAAATATCATGTGTATTGCATCTAACTTGTTAATGGAGAATGGGACATTGACATAGTTAGTAAAGAAAGTAGATTTAGATCGAGCAACACTTAGAGTTTTCATGGTCACATGGAGGAGTGAGAAAAATTAAAGAGAGGAAACATGCCCACAATAGGGATAGGTAAAATGATCTCCATACACAAAGTCATGACAAAATTGGCAAATAGGATGTCAAGGCTTCTGGAATCAAGGTAAAGGTTTACTAGGAGGAACTAAAGCCATGACTACAATTCATAATCTAGAAGACAACAATCGGCACACACAACAAAATCGAGCACAAGTAATTTGCCATATAAAAAATATGTTAGGAAGAAGGATGAGAAGTTACGCAATTAGAGTGGGTCACCATTTGTAAGTGGACATTGATATCTAAAGAGAAGTTTGAGGATTTACTTTTAGCAAAGGATGAACATGTTAATGATGAACGGGAAATTACAAAATTAGAAAGTGGGGATGAAGGGCACAAGGGTAAAGAAGCTTTGTGCCAATGGATGGATTTTTCCATGTGTTTTTTAGAGCATTTGACACAGCCCCAAACCATGAAATGGAACGAATAATTCAAGGAAGAGAGTGTTGATTCTGATTGACAATGGCACCAGACACAATTTTAGCAGATGGAAATAGAAAAGGAAAACACACGGTTGCTGCAAACAAATTGCAGTCAAGATGGGAGAGTTCGAATTGATAGAAGATTTCTTCTTGTTTGAGTTATGAGGGGTGGGCTTGATTTTCTTACCCACAAAATACTTACAAAGTGTCAGCGGGTTTGCCTCCAAGAGAAGTCAACAAAAAATCCAGACAGAGACAGGTGGTCCAGTGAATGTAAGACCCTACAAGTAGCCATACATCCTACAGAAAGAGATTGAAAAACAAGTTGAATATGTTGCCCTTACGAATTAGTCAGCTTAGGAATATGTCGGCGCACAAAAACATGGAAAATCTTTGATTCCACCAATTTTAAGATTCTACACGGCAAATCTACCGATTCTGCTTAGCGGCAGCTCTAAGCACGAACAAACTTGCTAAGGCATGACAGAAATGTAGAATCGTGTGATTCTTCAAAGTGGAACAAGATTCTGACTACCATGGACACAGCACCCAGAGAAATGAAAATATACAACTTTATAACCAATAAGAGTTATAATCCCAAAATGAATACAGAGGATAACATCGGGGAAAATCTCATTGCATGTTTTCTGTTGCAGCTAAAATAAAATGAAACATGGTTAAATCAAGTACCTATCAAAAGTCAAACCTTTTCCAACTAATGCTAACTTGACATTTACAGGTCCAGTTGGTGGTTTATAGCACAAATGGATAAAATGTGGAGGATTTGCTGAGGCTGCAGCAACACCAAGATAGGATCCCATTTTCAATTCCTTGCACTGCTCAGCATCTAATATTTTGGCAGTAAAAACATCACTATATGCTGCAGCAATATTTGATGCCTCTTCAGCCAATACCCCTGAGCCAAATAATTCATTGAGGACGCATCAATTCCTTGAAATGCAAAAGTATCTCACACATGTAGCAATGGAACATTGAAATGTTCAACTAACTGCCCTGTTACTTCAAAGCCAAGGACGCATGTGCATCCATATTCTAGTCTATATTCTAGCTCCTAGAACAGAGAAATTCACTTTAGAGAGAAAGAAATTATATCCATCAATGAGAAAACCGGGATAATATATTTAAATATAGGCTCATAATTTGTATACAAGTGCATATCATGCATTTTGTCACAATCTCAACCACTGATTTCAAACCAACAGCTACAACTTGTGTCTTCTCCCTCTAAGGCGAATTCACCTCTTCAAAAAGAGGAAAAATGCATACATATAGAGGGTGTCAAATGAGAGCATAAATATTTACTGTCAACACAACATTAAGTGGTCAAGTTAAAACTTCTCACACTTTTGCATGATATGATCCATACACATGGTTGTTGAACCTCTTGAATCTACTATTAAATTCTTACAACCATTGCATATAAGAACATGTTTACTCTCTTTATTTTTTATACAAGTACAATTAAATTAACAGAGTGAATTCTTGATTCTACTACAGAATTTAAAAGACTTTCAAATGGTTTTAGCCTCAAAATGCATGATTGTTGCCAATGTTTGTCGGAGTACTTGAATAATTTTACGAAATTCAGTTTACAATTTCATTGATATCTTTATCATGTCTGCTTAAACTACAAAATAATGCACATATCACGGTCATTGCATCTGGTATTGACTTATATTGTTATTTCATTTACTCTGTTATAGAGTTGGAATATAAAATTGAAAGTCGTTAAGAGTAGAATTTAACAACCTTGTGTGCATGTGTATGCATGGTGTAGCTTGTATTAGCTTTCAATCTGCAATAACTTTTTAATTGCAAAAGTAGCACGGTGAAGACTTAAGTTTTTTTATTATAAAAGCTTATGTTAGGCATCACTATGTATTTTAACATCTCAGCTAGTCTGACACCTCAAAATACATCTATCATTTCTCATCACATGAAAAATATTATTAAAAGAAAAAGAGAAAAAAACAAAAATATGGGAGGTCAAACCAAACCCATGAATAAAAAATACAAGACTAAAGTTGAGATATATGAATTAATTTTAAATTTTGTCAAAAGTTTGCCTTATTTTACTTTCCTTTTAGAGCTTGTTAAGAAGTTTAGTTAAATTAACCTATCTGCAACATATAAACATTAGTTTAATATGAACCTGGCGTTAGCACATTAGCAGGAGAATTCACAAGCTCCCTTCCGAAAATGATTCCAGAAGAGAGATCTGCTGCAAACTTAAGTTTCTTCTCCAATTCAGGCCCAGATCCAAGCCCGATAATATCCACTGATCTAAGTGCCGATTTCTTAGACTCCGACTTGTACCTGTTATCTTCAAAAGTTCCCAGCACCGTCCCTGCCACACAACACAACTCAATCTTATTTCAAAATCACAACCTTTCAATTAACATATAGGCTCTATTTAGATAAACTTGCACTAATAAGAAGAAAAAAAAATGTAAAATAAACAAAGCTTCTTATGTTAACTAGAAGATTCAAGGAAAGAATCTGTTTCTATGGTACTCATAGATCAAAGTGACCAAGGTATGTGCACTTTCATAATGATGATCCTGGTTTAAAACTTCTAAAAAAGTGTGAATTTGTTCTCACCAAATGGCTTATAAATTCGAGACCACCTTCATCTATATGCAATCCAACGTATTTGAAAGAACAAGAACTAGAAAAACACGTTTCCTATAATTTATACACTTCAGCAGAAGTTGATGTAGAAACGTATCTTAAGTTAATTTTAACTTGAGAAACTCAATTCCTTAGGATTTCAGTTGGAACATCCAAACAAACCTCAGTTTCCATGGAACACTGTATCAGTAGTATGTTTGACTCTTTTTTCCAGATTGATTTAGAAGCAACACCTCAAACTCTAGTAAACTTAAAAGCGTCAATGGTTACTATTTTTCACCAACTCAACTTAATTTCCTAACTGAAATCCAAATAACTTTCAATTTTGGTTTTCTTCTACTTCCTGTTTTCCTCTAACAGAGTTTATTGAAAAATTTAATCAAACATGACCATTTAATGCTACACGCAGATCTCAAGAGAAACAAATACCAGATGCAATTGCAGAAGCAGTGTTAAGTTTAGACTCAACGGAAAACGCGTCTGGAGAGGCAAGCGAGACGGCGACGTGGCCGGCTTGGGCGGACTTGGCGGCAGCGGCAACAGCCTCACCGAGAGACTTAAACGCGGCGAAGGTGGACGCGGACGCGCCGAGGCCGAGCAGGGCCACGCGCTTGGACCCGAGTCCACCAGCGATTCTGAGAACTACAGACTGGCCCGGTTTGCCGGTGAAATCCTCTTCGGAGGAAGCCTCAGCCAACAACCCGCCCAACTTCAAATCCACGGAACTCAAAATCGCGTTCTCGAATCTCGCTTCGGCGTTTCGCGCCAAGTCCTTCTCCATGACGCCAATCGCGAGCAGGTCCCCTTTCCATTGCACCACGTCAACGTCCTTCGACGCGAAAGAAATCTTCCATTTCCACACTTTCATGTCAAGTCAGCATCGATTCAAATTCAAATTCAACTGAAATTAAGAGAAATGAAATTCAACCTTGGGGGTTTCGGTGTTGGATGGGCGAGTGAGGCCAAGGGAGGCGTGAGCCATGAGGTTGTGCAGTGGTCGTCGTGACGTGAATGAAAGACGCAGTGACGGCGCGGTGGACCTTCGAGTGAGTGTTCTGAGAAAGAAAGAAGACGAGGAAGAAGGAATGAGAAATTGAGCGGTGAGAATAGAGGAGAATGCAGAGGAGGCAGCAACTATGGAAGCCATTTTCGGGTGTGGGAAGGTCTATCTATTTATCGTGGGGCAAAGTGGTATTGTGTTGTGACGGGTGGCTTTCTTGACAGTGCATGGCACTCACGCTCGCAGTCACTGTCGGTATTCTATCTTCTGTGGTAGCCATGGTCAGTGTGAAATATCTACCTAAATGCTATGTTTTTTGCGCTTTTAATTTTTTGAAAGTTCAATCTATTTAGTTTAAATACTTTTATTTAAATTTTTTTTAACTAAAACACTAATAAACTATCTAAATTGGGTATTTGTGTTGAATCAGATGACGAGTAAGGGTAAGTATAAGTTCCGGTTGTACTATAAATTTAGTATAATCTAAACTTAATATTTTAAAATTTATATAGGTTTAAATATCTTTTTTCGTCCTCATTTTCATAATGTTTATTGTGGATAGTTCTCATTTTGATAGAATGTTTAAAATGTTCCTCATTTTTATCGAATGTTTAAAATGGTCATCATCCTCGCAATTCGTGTTTTATTTGGTATTTTTCTGTAACGCCGTTTAAATCAGTAACGGAGTAATGTACATATGGCACTGTTTGTGTATTATGTTGCATTAGGGTGTGTTACTGTACAGTTGGCTAATTAACATTAACTTTTCAATCTGGGAAAAATTTTGCAATTAGGGCTTGAGTTGGATTGCAGTTGCGCTCTTCATCGTTGGAGGCGATTTTTTCATCTTCGTCTTTCTTGAGCTCGGATGTGCAGAGGAAGCAACTAATACTTGTCATTTCATCGTTGGATTGCAGTCGCGCTCTTCATTTCAATTTTCTAATTAATCATCATCAAAAAGGTAAGTGGGTTTAGGGTTTTCTGGGTTGTGTTTGCTCGTAGGTTAGGGTTTTCGTAATTCTATTTTGGGATTTGTTTGTGCTTGGATTGTTGTGATGTTTTGCATGATTTCTAAATTACCACACATGTATAGTACACGTAACACACCCCAATGCAACGTAAACAATGCCACCTGTATAGAGATGGCAAATAAACCCATCCCCATGGGTATTGTCCGAACTCATCCCCGTTTTGACGGGGAATCCCCGCATTGACTAGGTATGGGTATGGGTATGGGGAATCCCCGACTTTTTTAGTTGGGTATGGGGATGGGTATGGGGATGTACATATCCCCGCCATAATACCCGTCCCCGCCAT
>Ga0214542_1012209_pt1 | contig 11241 bp, 4 predicted proteins | sample CNSS1metaG_FD_160096 | JGI IMG/M metagenome (GOLD analysis project Ga0214542, IMG submission 160096) | Root nodule microbial communities from cowpea collected in UCLA plant growth center, Los Angeles, California, USA - CNSS1 | ecosystem: Host-associated > Plants > Roots > Nodule | place: USA...
TTTATCTCATTCATTTGCACTGAAATATTAAAAATGGATTTTTATTTTTGCTATATAGACTCATACTTACAGCACCACCATAGTCCAATCTCCTCTTCTTTCCATTTACAAACACATTTCCAGACATAATAACGTTTCTGGAGAGTCTTCCTGCAACCATTCCCAGTTATCTGATGTTAATATATACAGTTTTTCTCATGATAATTAAGACACTGAATATAACTACAAATAGGTATTTTTTTAGGTATGCTAAAGGAGTTAAAGGGTATTAATTGTGGAGGTTGTAACATGGGGAAGCTGGCTGCTTCACCAGCAGGAACGTCATATGATATATAGAAACAAGTTAGATGATGAAGTATCAGATGATAAAAATCAACCTTCTATTTCTCATTTGGGAAAGCTAGAACATGCGGATTTAGACTTCAACTATCAGTTTACGCTTTATAGGGAGAGGAGTCAATCAAATCAACACAATAATTTGTATCTGCTGATCTTATATGCTACATTTTCACTGCAGATGAAGAGCTAGAAGGTTGGAGCTATAGAGAGGCAATTGGAGGTGTTCCTAGTCTTCTAGCTATGTAGAATGTCAACAATGGCAGGATGCCATGGAAGAGGAGATTGAATTTTTGAAGAGGAATCACACTATATGCTTGCTTTTAGATCTGCCCAGAAATCAAAATGTGGTTGGATAATAGGTATTCAAAAAAAAAAAAAAAGAAAAAAGAAAAAGGAAGGAATAACTGTTATGGAGAAGAAAATATTCAAGGTGAGATTGCTGGCAAAAGATTTTAATCCAAGAGAATAAATGGACAACAATACTTTGACACAAAAAAAAAACGGTTTTTACTTCCACTTGACAATAGCTTGCATTATTTTTTATTTTTATTTTTTATAAATACAAAATTTAATTTTTACTTCCATAGTATATTTTCAAATGGTAATTTTTGGTTAAAAAAATCTTTGTCCTGAATAAATAAATGGGGTCTCTCTGTCAGACTGTCGGTAAACCTAAAAAATTCATATCAAACTCTTGCTCCACTGTTTTGAAATGAATACATTAATGGTTCCATCCATTGCTCATATTTCAACCTCACATTAATTGAGAAAACGTTTCCATCCATAGATTGACATTAACATATTCTAACCCTAATATTAATTACTTTGACAGGTAAAAAACAAAAAAGTATGACAGATGATAGTGTATATATACTATACTAGAAATAAAAAGATAAACCTATGTTTATATGTTGTTGTCCACTTATAATTATCCTTAAATTTATTCTGTTTCATGGTTTCACAGGTGAAAGTGTTTCATCCATGCAACAATTGCAATTTATGTGTTTATCTTTTTAGATATACTTCATGAAGCACTCAAGTTATTTCATGTTTACTTCCAGGGAAATAGATTCAACAGAGGACACTGAGAACCAATCAAACATGTAAAAATGAAAATTACATGCTAGCTGATAAATTTGACTCCTGAATTCAAGAAACTTTTCAAGAAAGAGAAAAATTTGGGAAGAGATCACAAGATTGGTTATTTAACATTTTCCCTACTGTTTTTCACTTCCAAACCTTGTTTTTAAGCAAAAAGTGTCACTATCAAAAACCATTTAAGGTATACGTTTACACACATTCTATCTGTCATTTATGTGAAAGGAAAAAAAAAAAAAGTTTCTCTCCCTTTTATTTTCTCCCAGCTGTGAGTTCTTGGTCTTATGATCCAAAACTCATAAATTCTAATAACTTTAATATTAACAAATGAAAGTGACCACACAGATGCATAAACTAATTCAGTAATGAAAGTCCTTAGATTTCCTTGTTAGGAAGGATTTAGTTATGATAAGTTACTTGTCTTGGAACAACATCAGTCTTCCTTCATTCTGATTTTAATGTACCTGCAACATTCTCCATGTCAAGATTTAGTTCTGTTTTTCTTTTTTTTTTTTTTTTTTTTTTTTTTTTTTTTTTTTTTTTTATCTTTATGACCGATTTAAAATATGTCTAGAACAACATTAGATGATTTGAAGTTCATAACCACATGATCTCAACAAGGATACTTACCATGTTTGGTTCGTTCTCTGATGCAAAAACCAAACATGAAAGTCCCTCTTAATTTTAGCATGAAATTCGTATTCAAAGTACAAGAAAAATGACATGCACACACAGAGACACACAGAGAAACACCAATGATAAACAGATAGAAAGAAGTTGAAATGAACTTGCTAAAGCATTAAAAAGAGTAGATTTATGCACACATGGACACAGACACACACACAGAGAAACATCAGTAACGATCAGAAAGAAGGAAGTTGAAATGAACCTGCTAAAGCATTAAGAAGAGTAGATTTATGCACACACAGAGAAACACTAGTGATGATCAGAAAGAAGGAAGTTGAAATGAATCTGCTAAAGCGTTAAGAAGAGTAGATTTATGCACACACATGGATATACAGACACACACATACAGAAACACCAATGATGAACAGATAGAAGGAAGTAGAGATGAACCTGCTAAAGCATCAAGAAGAGTAGATTTATGTACACACATGGAAACACAAACACAGGCACAAACACCAAACACCAGTGATGAATAGATAGAAGGAAGAAGAGATGAACCTGCTAAAGCATCAAGAAGAGTAGATTTTCCAGAGCCAGAAGGACCCATGATAGCCATGATTTTGTTAGGTTCAGCATATCCACTCAACCCATTAAGCAATCTCTTAGTGTGTCCATCTCCAAAATTTGGAACCACAACAGTTAAATCTTCCCACACCAGATACATTCCTCTATTTTCTGAAACTTCCATCGTTTCTCCACCCTCACCAACACCCTTTTCTTTAGCAGTGGCTGCTTCTATCTCCATTTTTCTGCACTCCAAAACAGGCTTTGGTTGATCAAAACAAGAGGGAACCAAATAGCATGGTTGAGTCACCTGCCAGTTTAAATGTATAGATATAAATGTACAGTAAGATGTGGTTGACAGAAAAGAAAGATATAAAGTGAATATCACTGATATTATATATCAGTAACTTTGTTTTCATCTTCTCAAATATCTTGTTTTTACCATTTCCATTTTTCCACTCTCATATTCCTATTAGGGTCACTGGTGAGCTATGTGGTGTATTAATTTCATTCAACTCCCACTGATAGAAAAATAATAGTGACGCAGCCACGTACCTTGTATCAGTAATGGCCATGCATGTGAAGGATAAAGACAAGTCTGAGATTGTACGGCTTCAGAGATTCAAATTAAAAGATTGAATTGATATATATATATAAACTCTTTCCCTCACAATTTTACAGCAAAAGAACATACATTCTACTTTTGCTTTCATCTTACAATACTTTGAAGTTTTGAAAGTTTTTTTCATGAACAAAGGAGTGTCTCAATGAACAAGAGTGGATAACTATGTTCAGAAGGTGTTGATAACAGTTCATGGCTATTTCAGTGACTCATAAAACACTTTGCTTCTTTTTTTCATGGCGATGAACTTCAGGTGTTTTCATGTGAATCTGGCATTGAAGGCCATAGACATTGTGATATATATACAAATTTTTTTATCAAAGTTTGATAGTCACAACACTAAAGTATAGTATTTGATGTGGTGGTGACCACCTATTATAAATAGTCTCTTTCATGCTCTCTTATTCTATGTAATCAATTGATTCCTACTCTACTATTTGTGGGACATTCTTGTTATTATTATATGGTTTTGGTCTTATCTTTTTCATCAGCTTATATCTTTTTGCATGGGACCTTCAACACTCCATTTTCATCAATAATTTGAAGGCCTTTGTAAAACAAAGTTTAATGTATATTTGTAGTATAACCTCAAGAACTTAATATTAATTTATAGAGTGAGAAAGTAATATAAAAATATACATTAGAGAAACTCAAATTAGAACAAAACACATGAGATATGTTTGTTTCTTTTGTCTGATTTTCGAAAAACAATTATTTCTATTTATTTGCATTTCTTTGAACTTAGTTTCTGAGAAACATATTCTATTTGTGTGAAGGGAAAGAAAAACATAAAGAAAAAATAGGCAAAACTGCTATACATAATGGAGAAATAATAAGAAGGTACGTTTTCATATGGATCATACTACTTTGACAATCAAAAAGTTTTTAAACTCACTTTATATTCATTATTATATCACTTAATCTCTCTTTTTCTTTACCAATACACTTTCATATTGTTAATTTAACAAGGTTTAAACTATTATATGACTAACTCTTTTTACTAAAAAAGTGTAAGTGTACTAGCAATTGTATGGTTAGAAAGAGTAATTCCTTTTGGCTATAACTTTGTTTTATCTGATCTGAATATTGCCCCCATTGAATAGGCTTTCTTTTTTTAAAGAATGATTTTGATATCATGTTAGAAGTGTGTTTAAGCCTAACTCAATCTCACAAAACCGGCTTGTAAGATGAGATTTGCACCTCACTTATATACTATGAAATTGCCTTACCTCTAGTCGATGTGGAACTTTCAATAGATATAAAAAAAAACATCTTGCAGCTCTGTCAGAATAGCTGTTCTGTTTTACTTCAGCTGTAGACATTCTGTTATATTGAGCTGAAAACTGGTGACTCATGGAATACGTACGAGTAAAGTTACACATATGGAAAACAACATGTTAGGATGTTTTAGAAAGTGTGACAGTGAAAAGGAGACATAGTTGGGAAAATTATTCTACTGAGTGAATCTGCTATATGTTGGAGTTAATTAAAGAGATCCAATTAATTTATGTTGTGGCAGAGGATGATGAATTGTTAGAGAAGTATATGAGGCAAAAGAATGTATATATATGAAGCTATGTCATGGAAGGAAGCTACCAACATTTATTTGGCGTGGCAGTGGCAGAGGATATCGAGGTGCTGCATGTCAAATAGTGACAGATGAATGTAGCATGTTTTGATGTAAAGCATATATAGGAACTGAGAAATGTTTTGTATATTCTTGAGAATCCAAGTGTGAGTTTAAATTACACGTTGAGTAAAGATTCATATGAGAAAGTCAAGCTTCATATAAGAATAAAAATTCATAAATCTATTGTTTTAAGGTTTTAGATAAGAAATATTATCAATCTTTATGCGGATTAAACTCATATTTCATCATTGTTGTATCTCTCTGATGAATCCACTCTTAAAAGACCTACCGGTGATATTAGAGTGGTGAAATGTTCATCTCGGTGATCGACTTAGACAATTCCGGTGTCATCGTTAGTTGAAAATATAGAAGTGATCAGACACATGCTTAAACTAATTAAGTAGCATCTCATATAAAATACACTCTTAGTCTTGCATATACATTGTGCATATCACTCTTTCTTCCTCTTACTTTTGCATAGAAATCTTATTAACTTGGGATTGGTTCCAATGGGTCTTAAGCAATATCAACTCTAGCACAAAGTTTTAATAAAATAGGTTTATGAATGTTTCTTTTTATAGATTGCTCGTCATGGGAACACTCGATGTAATTTTTTGTAATTAGTGAACTATGCGTAGGAATTAATGTCATCCAACTACCACAGATAGAACAGTGACAACTCTTGGGGGCTATGGCCGTACGGTGGTTGAAGTGAACAATTCAAATAATCTATTCAGAAGTTCTGTTGATTTGCGTACCAGTTTGTATTGCAATGTAGAAAAACCTAGAAAGAATATTCGGTATAAAAGAAAATTATCCTAAGTTCCTGTTATATTCTGAGGGATTTGTGCATTATATTGCAGATAAATTCTTAAGGATAGTCGTCGAAGGAAACCACCTAATTTGTGTTATCATCTGCTTTTACAACACTCTGATTGTCATTTTAGAATACTTTGGAGTTTTAAAAGTTTCTGAAAGAGGGGTTCAACAAAATTTAGACTTTTCTCTGCTAAAGATATATATGACCGTGAACGAAAGGGTATCTCTGGATTTATGAAGGAGGATAGACATTTATAACATATGCTTTCTTTACAACAATTCAAGCCCGTGTGAGTGACTACAGTAACTCTTTGATGCCAACATACATAATTGTGTTATTTCTGAATTTATACACACAAATCTGAATTTACAACAATTCAAGCCCGTGTGAGTGACTACAGTTTGAGAGTCACAACAAATCTACTTCAGTTGTCATTGTCAGTGTGCTGGTGACAATTTATGTTCTTGTTGTATGGTTTTGTGGGACATACCATATGGTTTTTTGGGCTTGTGTTATAATATATGCATCTTGCATGGAATTTGAGTAACCACACCTAATTTCTGTTTCATTCCGGTTTTTTATAAGAATGCAAATATAAGTCTAAGTCTTCCATTAAATAAGAATGAGAAAGTTGAGCAGAAGACTCAAACTTAATATCTTTTAAAGTTTTGAGTTAAAAGTGATATCATTTTTTTATATGCATCTGGTTCAACTCTCTTATATGCAGTTCACACATAACACATGCCATTTCTTCCTTTCTAAGTATTCAAAGTTTTTGGAGAACTATTTGGTAAACAAAATAGAAAGTCTTAACTTTAACTTAAAATTGGAATTCGTCCCTGTCTGAAATTTCGATACATTTTGGTCCCTAAACTTTAGAAATGAATGAATATAGTCCTTTTAGCTCAATTATGTTAACTTTTTTTATGTGTCGAACGTTTTTCATATTAGTATTGAAGTTTTTTACACTATTTGACACATTCTTTGTTCAATATCTACTGAGAAATATGTTCGACACTTCAAAAAAAGTTAACGTAATTGAATTAAAAAGACTGTATTCATTTATTTTTAAAGTTTAGGGACCAAAATATATTGAAGTTTCGGACAAGGACGAATTCCAATTTCGGGTCAAAGTTCAAGGACTAAAAACATACTTAACCCAAATAGAAACTATTTTGCTGTATATAACTATAAAATGAAAACTAATTGTGTCAAAAGTATTTTTTAGGTTTAATTAGTCGGATGATACCTACTTTCATTTATATGTGTTAGTTTGGTACCTGTTTTTAAAAATGTGTTAATTGAGTCCCAACTTTTGAAAAGATGCCTCAATTAGGTCTTTTTCAGCAAAAAATTATTAACACCGTTAACGGTATTAATATTTAAATGACTAACAAAATTATGTATTGATATTTATATCAAAATTTAGTAGTAAAAGTCATGAATTAAGTTAACGACTTTAGTAATTTTTGTCTGAAAGGGACCTGATTAAGACACTTTTACAAAAGTGGGTATCATCCGACTAATTAAACCTACTTTTTATAGACAAAAGAAGGGACAATGGGAAGATCAAACAGAAAAGTATCAACTAATATCTGGTTTTTTGTATCCAACTACGTACCAAGTACAGTGAGCTAGTTGCCTTTTTAAATTCCATGTCCGAACAGCAAGTGGTAACATCACTGGATGTGTTCTGCAAATTTTGGTAGTTTTTGAATTGACAAAAAGTAGAATCGGTGTGTATTTATTGTGACTACACCCCACACCACTCAAGCTTTCATGTGTTTCACCCAACCTTGTTTCAAACAATAACAGCAGAAGAAAAACAAAAACTGCTGCTTGTTTTGTAATATTTATGTTCAATGTTCTGTTGGGTTAATTGCATTCACCTAAAGTTACCTAAAATCAGGTCTAACCAACCATTAGTTAATGATTTTAACTAATTTTATGTGATCGATTTGTTATGTTCACCTATTGATTTGAAATGACAAAAGCGATTATGATTTGAAATAATTCTAATCAGTCCTGTGTTAGATAAAAATATCTGTACAAAATTTTACTGTAATACCATAAAAGGAAAAGAAAAAAAATGGATCAGCACAAACTTATTTACTTAGTTGACGATATTTAAGTCTAACTCAATCTTATAAAATCGGATTACAAGATAAGATTTGCACGTACTCACATATTATAAATCTATCTTATATCTAATTGAGGTAAGATCTTGATATTTATTTTTACAAGGTGAGATTTGCAAAATCGGATTACAAGATGAGATTTGCACGTACTCACATATTATAAATCTGTCTTATATCTAATTGAGGTAAGATCTCGATATTTATTTTTACAAGGTGAGATTTGCACGTACTCACGTACCGACTTCTTAAGAACATCATTTCTCATAATAAACACATTTAAACATGAATTACAACAATAATCAATTCATATAGTAAACCAATTTCTTAAATATTCCTCCAAACACACTGAATGGTTCACCATACCTGAAATCATAGTCTCAGGGGTGCTCTTCCTTATTGATATATATATATTTCATCTAACTCATGTCAGTAATCTAGACAAAGTACAAGAATTATACAAAATTTATATAATATTGGGGGTATGAATTGTGTGATGAATGTTGTGTGTGTTTGTATGAGCAAATAATTTTGATGGTTCTAATGAATAGGGGAGTTGAGACCCTCTTGAGCAGACAAAGGATGCAGTGATTGGTGTCTTTTGGAAGGGAAAGATGGTACTTTTCTGAATGAAGGTCTCTTCTTTATACGGTGAAGAGTTTGCTTGGCGTAGATGCTATAAAACAAAGGTCCAACTCTCTCCTTAAATTTCAGAATGAAAAAGAAAAGAACCCTAAGCATTATCAGAATCATCACCACTGCACCTAAGTCCCACCACTTTGAATTATCAATTTCAATTCCAAGCACACTTTTCAGGATGAATTCTCCTTTCAGTTTTGGAGCTCCAGGTTCCAAGGGTTCAAACTCCATCCCAATCATGTCATTCTTGTAAGCTCCCTGCATATCCCATGATCAGTAAGTTCGACACAGGACAACATCAGAAAACTCAGCAGAGAATCTAGACTCAAAATTTTGTTACTTTTTGTATGCTTTTAAATTAAACAATGATACTATGACTCTTATCTTTTGACTCTCATCATTTACTCGGCTGATGTGAAGTAATGTGAATCATTAACTAATGTACCACTATCTTTTTTCTTTGAAAAATTCAATGACGCACACTAAGTCATGTCAGAGAGAATAAAGGGAGTCAAAAAAAATGGAAAAATAGTGATGCTCCAGAATTACCTGCAATCCCCATGCACCATAATTGATGTATGAGATTGGGTAACGCCAGAAAAACTTGGGAAGATCAGGGATCCGACGGAAATAACCAGCAGTCATCATCATAACACCCTGAATTCACACACATAATATCAGCAACATCATTGAAAAACAAGCTTATATATCTTGTTTTCGTATTGTGTATAGTACACTTACAATGTATCCTGCTCCTATTATCAATCCCATGAGGAAGTTGGGAACCAGTGAAGCTATAATCATCATGGAGCTTTCCACAACCGCAATGCACCCAATGAGATCCAGACAAATATACAAAAAATGTGAAAATTCTGAACGGAACTTAACCATGTAATAGGTTATTGTCCCTGTGGCAAATGACATCACTGTCACAAAGGGTAAGGAAGAGAGAAAATTTGAGAGAATGTAGACTCCAACTCCATAATATCCATTCATTCTTTCTTTATTGAACACCTGTATCCATGGAACAAAAAAAGAAGTAAGCACTGATAAAAAAAACCCTAAAGGCCATACATAACATAACCCTTTTCTTCAAACTTTTATATGGCCGATGAGTTCCAGATTAAGATTGACACCACTTTTAACTCAAAACTTAGAGATATCGGATTTAAATTATATCATACCTTCATTTCTTCTATAAAAGAAGGGAAGCCCCCGATGGACATGAATGTCATGAAACCTGAGATGAAAGCTCCACATGCTCCTCTTGCAAAAATGGCTGTATAACTGGATCCAACTTCATAGAAGATTGTTCCAACACACAGAGATAAGGCAATATAAATGGTTATCCTAATCCAGTAGTATCCCACATCTCTGGACATGTTCACGAAAGATCTCTGAGTCAGAACTAACAGTTGTTTCCACCATTTTGCTTCGCATTTGCTTTTTCTTTCAAAATCAATCCCTTCCTGCAACAACACCATTAGTCCTTAGATTTCAAAGGTTCATTACTACATCAATATGGTTGTTCTTACGTAGCCTGAGGGAAGGGTTGCTTACAATGTTTGAGATTTCCTTGATTCTTGCTTTTGCAGTGGCTGCGTGCTCTGACCATCGGTATTTTTCTACAAGTATTGCTTTGGTTTCTGCAGTTGAGAAATATACTCCTTCCTGCATTAAAGAGAAAACAGGGAAGACTGTGAAAAAGTTTCTGTAACTTGAGAATATTTCTAGGGGAAGGAAGAAAAATATTACAGTAACTGTTACCAAAAAATGTTTTTTTATGAATAATTTGTGTTGTTGTTCCGTTCATTCAATCAATAATGCAATTTATAGATTCAGATATTTTTGATCGTAAGACAAAAATAACTAGTACCAGATTTAATGTATTTGTATATTTATTCAATCTCACACATGCATAAGTATAGATAGAAAAAATGAAATGGTGAGAGATATAAACTTGTCTTGTTTGGGAGGCAGTGATTGTGGTTGTGACAGCGTCGAAGTCTGAGTTGATACAATGGAGGAAATGATCAGAAGGGTTTCTTCTACTTGGACATGGGAATCCAGCTTTGGCAAAGAACTGCATACACAAACACAATATATACGGATAAACTGTGTCAGCTTTTAACCTGTTAATATTCTAAACATTTGATTTTAGTTGTGACCTATGAAACCCGGATACTAACACCAATACAGACACAGATACGACTAAATTGAAAAAATATAGACAATGAACACGACATATATACATATTAGTCTCAAGCTTTCAACTAATACATTGTCAACTAACACGAAAATGAATCTAATCTATCTTTTTAATTTCCAAAAAAGTGAAAAATAATGACCATATAAAATTTTTTCCTTATTTTCATAATGATAATAGAAACTCGTGTGATAATTCTGTAAATTTATAGATTTTTTAGAAAATTATTGAATTTGTGATTATTAACGTTGGGTTAGAATCATTTCAAAAAACTAATAAGTATCGTTCAAATTGGACACTTTACTGATATTTATATGGTAGTAGTATATACACGTAGCAGTGTCTCATTCGTGTCGGACATGCGACACGCCATTTGTCCGGGATTCATAGATTCATAGGTTGTGGCATGAAAAGAGGAGAATTTGGTTTAGAAAATGAATACCTGAGTTGCCTTTTGTGCAGGTCCAAAGTAGATTGTTTGACCCCCAGAGAGAAGAAAGAGATTATCAAAGAGTGCAAAAACCTCACTACTTGGTTGGTGTATAGAGGAGATAACAGTTT
>Ga0214542_1012211_pt1 | contig 11240 bp, 5 predicted proteins | sample CNSS1metaG_FD_160096 | JGI IMG/M metagenome (GOLD analysis project Ga0214542, IMG submission 160096) | Root nodule microbial communities from cowpea collected in UCLA plant growth center, Los Angeles, California, USA - CNSS1 | ecosystem: Host-associated > Plants > Roots > Nodule | place: USA...
CGATGCATTACATGATTATACGTATTATATATATATATATATATATATATGGTTAAATATGTTTATGTTCCTACAACTTTTAGTAAAAATTGGAATTAATCATTCTTGAAACCTTGAACCAATTTAGTCCCTTATTTTTTGAAATAGGTGAATTTAGTCTTTTAAACCAATTTTTTTAAGTTTATTTGATGTTTGAAACACATTTCTCAGCTAACATTGAAGCGAACATGTGTCAAACGGTGTAAACAAACTAAAATACTATAATTAAATGTGTTTGAAACGTCAAATAAACTTAATAAAATTTGGTTAAATGACTAAATCCATGTATTTACAGAGTTGAGAAACTAAATTGGTTTCAAAAGTGACTAATTTCAATTTTCACTGAAAATTAAAGAAAAAATATATATATAAAATATATATATATATATATATATATATATATATATATATATATATATATATATTTAATACATGATGATGACATTTGGTAATCTAATTCTTTTTATGATATAAATATTTTCTAATTCGACAAATTTAGCAACTTGACACAGATGATCATCACTATTAAATATAGTAGAAGAAATTACCACAACAACCAGAATTATTTCTTCGAAAGAAAAAAAAAAGAAAATTGAAATTAAAACTAACATTTCCGTTTTACGAGAAAGAAAATGTTATTTTAGAAAACTACAAAAAAAAAAAAATCATTATTGAATAAAATATAAAACTTTCAACTTTTTTATAGTTTCTAATAAAATTTAATACAAAAAAAAAATGTTAAAAAAATTTGCTTTAGAAGATACATTGAAGACATCTTTCATGTTCTTAGGATCAAAACCGCCGGTATAGGGGATTTCACCCTTGTGCTATGTTTTTTACTCTTATATTTTAATTACTGTACCTCAATCATTTATATCCACAATAATATATACCAAACATTATTTATGATGTTTACTTCATAGGTAGATATAGCAAAGTGAAACAATAACATATTAATGATATCGAAACAACTCGAACTTCATATAGTCAAATAAAAACACGGTTACGCCAATGAACTTCATCATACTAACTGTTATGTGTTTTTCGCTTAGAATAGTGTTTCAATACTTTTTGTTTTTGTTTCATGAGCTGTGTAAACACACGTTATTTGATATTTTCAACGTTTGATTTTTGCAATTTGTAGAATACTTTTTTTTTATTGTTCCCAATAAATTGGAGATTAATTAAGATCGGTGAAGCTTTCTGCTTATACTCAAGCTATGATGATTTTCACCATCTAGCTATAGTTGGTGCTATATATTGCTTCTGCACCTCCCTTATTTTTAACACACCTATATTTTTATTATTGTACTTCAAACATTTACCTCCACGTTAATATATGCACCAAATATCATTTATTATTTTTACATACGCGTCCGACAAAGTTAAAAAAGTAAAAAACATGAAATGTTGGTAGTGAATGAAAATGAGTGAGAATTACTCTATGAAATGGCTGATATAATACCCAAATCTAATTTACATCATATGGATGAATGAGTCTAATGAAATGATATAAAATGTTGATACGTTTATAATGTTGTACTCTTGTAGGAAAGCAAAGTAAATAAGAAAATGAATAATGTGAAACAAGTAGAGCAACTTGCATTGAATAAGTTGCAGATATTAAAGTTGAGAGGACCATATTGATTTAATACCATGAACTATGTACTTAATATGAAATGGGCCTGCTAGGAATTGACCCAATTTGTAGCATCTATCCCAAACCCAACTTCACACTCCTCCCTGAGACCAGGAATCTTGACGTCATTAACTGCATTTTTTATATGGTGGACCAACTTAGCTACTCAACTCATTAACTAAAATGCACGTGGTGCTTATTCCTTTTATATAAATTCACATCTCACATATCTAAAATTAGAAAATGTTTGAAAGACATCCTCTTATACCTATCTATCAAAACAGTAGAATTCAATAAAGGAGGCTTGCCCACAAAACACTACTCCTTTTGAAATTCAAAAAACCTTCATTATTCTTTATCATTTTGTATTTTTGTTCTTTAAGTACATATTTATAATAATGTAAGAAAAATTATATTTTTTAGTTTTCTGGAAAAAAACCTTATTAAAACCTTAAACGGCAACTTGGTATATAGGAAAAGTAGAATACGTGGAAGCGTGTATCTGTAGTGGTATTGAATAATAATAGGTGGAGAGATTTGTTTTGTAATGTGCAGCATGCATTATGTCTTACGTATTATTTATTTGTTTAATCTTTAATATTAGAGAATATGCAAGTGTGGTCTGTGAGATGGTGATAATGCAGATTTTGAAAATTTGTTTTGAATGTATAATAATGTGATTTTGTTGACAGGAAGGTGCAGATTGGTGGGGTCTTGTTCTAAATCAAAATAGATGCTTGCTCCGCCAGCTAACATCATTAATTCAAGTTCATAAATGAAGAGTGACGTACATGCTGATAATGGAAGAGCAATACGCAGGTCACTAAAAGATTCTACCAAACTTCATAAGTTCCACATATAAATTTCACCTAGCTGCGTACCCCTAATTTTTCCCTATACAGATTCAGTGTTAAAGGTTAATCATAATAATGAGTATATCGTTAATGTTAATGCTAATGATTGCCATGGAAAGAGGGAGCAGGAAGTACATTATAATTAATTAAATAAATATTTGATGTTGTCTTCGGAAATCCTAGAATATTACGCTGATGAAGAGGGGTTACTACTTACTTGTACTTGTACACACCCATGAACTGAACTGTTAACACCTAATTAATCTACTATTTTGGACAAGAATATGATGGTTACATGATTATTTTGTGAGACATTATTACTATTAGTAGCATTTTAACCTAATAAACTCCTATAGCTAACGGCTACTCTAACTAACTAGTTTAACATACGACACCACACAACCGTGTATCGATGAGACGATCAGAAGACAGAGGGACCAGACAAGGGATCATTCACCAAATTAAATATGTTATTCCAGTAATGCTTGTTATTCTCTTCCAGGTTCACGTTGCAGAGGCTTCCATCCCCGTTCATCATTGCCATGTTCTCTTCCTCCGCTCCCAAGTTATCGTTGGACTCATAAACCAACCCTTCATCATTGTTGAGTCCTTCGAGGACGACACCGTTGGGGAGTGTGGGAGGAACAACATTATTGTTGCTGTCGTACATTGTAGTAGTGCCTCTAAATGCTTCCACAGCCGCCATAATATCATCGTCTTGCAAATGTAACACCGTGTTCTCTTTCATGAACCCACCATCCATGTTTGTGCTGGGGAGAGGAAACATGTTGTTGTTGTTTTCGTTGAACAGTACTCCGATGTTGTTGTTGTTGGAGACAGGGAGCATAGTTGGTGCTGTTCCCGGAAAGCACAACGTGGAGGTTGGTGACTCTAGAGTGTCTTCCGTGGATAGCATCATGGCGTACATGCTATGCATCATTTTGGGGTTACTTTCTTTGGTTGGTGGTTGTGGCTTGGACCATGAGCTTTGCCATGCTTTGAGGATGTCGAGGCAGGGTGGTAGAGAGGGTTGTTGCGTAGTAATTTTGTTGAGGACCAGCCTCGCGGGTTGTGTGTTGGAGCCGGGTCCCAGGTTGTTCTGGACTTGCAACCTTGACTCTCTCACCAGCCTTGCTTCCGCTTCGAGACGAGCACTCTCCCACTGCGCCATGTGGCTGAGGTTGGCTGCGTCCTTGGATTGGCAACCACCGGAGCCACCAAGCGCATCGGTTTTGGGCTTGTGGGTGGTGGGGTCTATCCCCATTCTTGTTAACCTTTTCTTCAGGTGTGTGTTCCAGTAGTTCTTTATCTCGTTGTCGGTTCTCTTCGGAAGTTGAGCCGCTATAGCTGACCATCTATGCTCCAAAAATATTCAGCACAAAAACAGGCATTATACAGTCAGTTAGCAAGCATTGAATGGAAATGTTGAATTGTGATGAGAGGAATGTGAAAAACATGAATAAAAAATGTAAGTGTATTGTTGGTTTATAAATGGCAATGGCTTGATGTTGTTGTAGGAGTTGCATACTAAAATTATTCGATGGAAGTTAACTTTCCTAGCTATGAATATTAATAAAGTGGGAATAGGAAGGGTTGTTATTTTTGGTTTATGGGTGTATGACATGTAGGAGTTGTGCAGCAGTGTGAGTGAGTGATTTTGGTTTGCTCTCACCTGTTCCCAAGAAGGGCATGGAGTTGAATGATTGTTTGCTCTTCCTGCAAGCTGAACTTTCCTCTTTTAATGTCGGGTCGAAGGTAGTTAGTCCACCTCAGTCTGCAGCTCTTCCCACATCTTTGAAGGCCTAAAGTTCAGTACGTAAAAAGCAAGAAGCTATTAACATAACACACACCTCATAAAGAAAAGAAGAAGAAGAGAGAAAGGTTGTGTATTGTGTGTTGTGTTGCAGCAAGTACCAGCTTTGGAAGGCAAGGCACGCCAGCTTCCGTGGCCGAACTCTTCTATGTAAGCCATCAGCTTTTTGTCCTCCTCGGGAGTCCAAGGGCCTTTCTTCAAGCCCACTTTTTCACAGCATGGTGACCTACCCATTGCTGCTGCTGTGGACCAATACTGAAACGTTTGAGTTAGCGGTTTTGGAAGGTTTGGTGCAGAGAACAAGAGGAAGAGAGAAAAAGCCACAAGCAAAGTAAGCAAGTTCAAGGAGAAGGGTAAGAAAACAACGTTATATATAGAGGGATAAACATCACAAATCACTGTGCAAGTAGTTATGATGCAGTACGTGTATTTGTGAGTGAGGTTCCGTATCTTAATTTTAGACACCTGCGTGGGAAAGGGATAGTCAGAGTAACGAGGCCTAATATATATTTTCTCATTTTCTTTTTATTTTACTCTCTTTTTATTTTATATTTACAACGTCTTTTATCACCACTTATTTTACCATTTACAGACACTACGTGTCACGTCTACTCATATCACTTTATTCTTCAACACTAATGCCTAAGATAGGAATCGCAAATCTTTTAAACTAAGATATTTACTACAATATTTTGGAAGCATAATTCTATGTTGAACATTACAATCAAGTGATAGTTATAGGAAAAAGTAATTTACACATTATTTCGTTTAGCAGTGATAACTTTAAGTTGTATACTATTTTAAGCTTTAGTTTTGCTTCAACCATTTTCAAACTTGTACTTTGCAAGTACACAATAATTGGTTACACAAAACCAAGTCAAGATAGATTGGAATAACCTTTTTGTTTTAATTTTATTTGAGCAACCACATACTTTAATTAACTTTTCAAATCTCTTTATTCATGCCAGCTAAACCCATCTAATGTCTTTAATATTCCATGTTCTAATTTTTGTAACTCTGATGCAAGTGAGATAAATGATATATATGCTCATAGGTGCAAACACTTGGGGGTAGCATAATTGAAATTTATGTGTACAAAGAAGTGGAATCAACAATGACCAAACAGCAGTGAAGGCTACACTTGTCAAATAATGTGTGAACAACTGAATGTAAACGTAAATGTGTAGCATTACATATTTTGTTGTCGTTATGATAACCCAAAACACTCTTAGTTGTTGTCAACCACCCTTTATCGTTCCGTAGTTGTTGGGTATATTATCACAACATTGTTGTTGTCAGTTCTTATGATGCCTTTGACGGCTGTGAAGACAATCCATGAATCTATTGTACCCATTTTTCCTCACTCACTCTTTATTGAGAAAGATCTTAGACAAAGTTTAAGATGTTTGTTACTATCACTATTACATGGAAGTTGAGCATCGTATTGTCCAAACAAAGTTTGGTAGGATATTAAAATAATGAATGAATGTCCTCTAAATGCATGGTGATCAACAATGCTAAGCTGTTTTCCAAGAATGGCATGTCGCTCTTAGAAATATGTATGTATGACAATCAATTTGGGTTGCAAATGAGTGTAAAAACATGTATACATGTTTAAGAGGGCTCACATTCTTCTTTCCTGCATGCAATTTTTACATCAATTGTAATTTATAATAAATGTTGAAAGGAATTTTTCGTATCAATTCAAAGTTCGGTATAAAAAAAATATAATTAAAGATATGGTAACAACCTTTATAACAACTAGTCGAAAACTATTCATATTATTTGTATATATACTATTCATTTTTATTTGTTAATTCAAATATTAATTTTATTTTAATAAATTTGTAAAATAATATATATTATATAAAGTAGTCAAAATATTATTTCTTTAAAAAAAAAGTTATACTTTTTATATCGGGGAAGAATTCATCCATTCTACAATCGACAAAAAAAGAAGAAGAGAGTGTATAATAACTTATATGAGATGGGTTTGATTGTACTAATATAAGATTCAAGAATTTATTTTATGAAAAACATTGAAAAAATATTCTTCCATTTAGAAAATACAATGTTTAGAAAGTAGTTTAAATTGGAGAATCATCACAAGCTATCCAACATAACGGAGAGCTCTTTATTTAACTTGAACAAATAACATCGTAAGAAAACATTTTCACCAAATAAATGTTTCATGAATTGAAGAAAGTAACCTGCTATAAACTAATGTGATTGACCAGTCAAACACAGCGGATAAATTGACCATTTAGATCCAAATATACTATTGTTTGATTTTTCTTATAATTATTTTATTAATATAAAATATTCATTAATTTCATTGATGATTAAATTTTATCAAAAACTAATTAACCAAATTTAACGGAATCACTTGTTCTATTTTTTCTTTTTTACAAAGTTTTAATCTAAAATTTTAGGATTAGATATGTTTTAAGTCCTTGTTCGGACACAATTATTTTTATCTCAAACTTTGATACAATTTAATTTCTAAACTTTAAAAATAACAGAAAACATATAATCATTTTAAGCTAACGACATTACTTTTTGTGGGCTTGTTAATCAGTGTTCTAAGCTAATATTTGAGGTCAAAACGATGTAAACAATTCAAACGTCATTTTAAAATGTGTTTGACACATAATATTTTTTTAAAATAGGAGGATTTTACATTAATTTTTAAAATTTGAAAACCAAACTGTATCAAAGTTTAAACATGAACTAACTCTAATTTTACGTCAAAGTTTAAAAACTAAAAATATATTTAACCTAAAATGTTATATAAAAAGTCAAACTCATTTTCAATTTCAATTTCATGTTGATTTATTGGTTGAGTTTAAAAATATATATATTAAGAAATTAAAAATAACCGAAGAATGGAATTGAAAGATATATATAAACTCAAAAATAAGTATACATAATCACTCATCATTTTCGAAATCAAGGTGATGATTATGGAAAGCAAGAGAAAAAAGACGTTAGAAACCTCCAACCATGGTAAAAAAAACTTAACCACCTCCAAAACCAACAATAAAAGAAAAATAAAACATATAATCAACTATGGTTCAACCTACAACTATTTCACAATATAAGACCAAGACAAATGCCCTTTTTGCATCATTACCATTATGCTACTAGTGGCAACTAATGAAGGGGTTTGGAAGAGGAAGACAATAATAATAAAGGGTTGGAAGGAGAATATCACTAACAATAAAATAGGCTTTACAAGTGATGACCTACTATCACTGAATTGATATAGTTTAATTCTTGCTTACATTTCAAGTGCAATCCACAAATTTAGTTTGGAATGTAAGTTAGTATGCATATGTTTCTTCAAATTCAAAATGACTGCACATAGATATGTAAGAAATTGGAAAAATGAATATATATGTATTTGATAAAAAGAATAATGAAGCAGAAGACAAGGTGATCCGACACAGTACTAAATGATTTAGTTTAGTTGGTATGGTAACGGACATAAGATTTGGGTGGTACCTATAACACATATATGTATAAGAAATATTGCATAACCCTTGAAGACAAGATACCTCAATATGGTGTAATGGTTGTGATGTTTCATAATAGCATCCACCAAGAAGCAAGCAATATGTGGACCATATGAGAGGAAAAGAATTTGTATCTACTAATCAACTTCTGTCGTTGCCTTGCATGCCAGAATTTAGCACCTTCAATTTAATACTGTGGGGTTCATCACACATTGCTTTTTCCATTCATTTACTACTGTTTGGTAGAGCCCATGAATGTAAGCTTTCTACACCAAACGTGCTTCTGTGTTATATATATTTATATAAACTGACATAACTTTTATTACAAGACTCACATATGTAGCACGAGAAAAAGATTTTTCATCTTATCTTCAACTTTCTTAGTCAAATAGATCCTTATTAGGTTTCCTTCTAAAAGGAAAAAATCGCATTTCACAACCAGCCACAATATCTCTGCATATGTAAATTCTTTCACATCATTTTCAATTCAATTTTAATCTCTAATGGAATCCATAATTAAGTATTACGTATTAACAATATACTTGTCAGGTTTCTTTTCAGAAGAGTACTTTAATTTATCAAATTTAAGAGAAAATATTTTTTTATTTTTTTCACATGATATAAAATTTTTTGTTTTCTAAGTCAGCAAGTCCATATTTTCAATCTTCAAGTTCCAGTGTTGACCACGGTTTTCTCTTAACTATTTTACATCATTTAAACTTCGAAATAACCTAATTTCAAAGAAATTTGCATGCTTGAACAATTATAAGAAGTAGTAAGGGATGTTGGGGCGTTTGCAGAAAACTATATATGGAAATTTATATATATATATATATATATATATATATATATATATATATATAATATTATATAATATAATATTTTATTTAATAAATTATATACAAATTGATAAACTCATAACTTATAATAAGTTTTAGTCGATAAACTAACTTATTAGATCAGGCGTGTTTGATAAAATTACATTACTAGAGTTGTCAAAATGGGTTGGAACCCGCGAGCTAACCTGGCTTACCACGGGTTCGGATCGGGTTGGATTGAAATTTTTAACCCAACTCATCTAGAACCCGGCTTATCCGGGTTGAACCCGTGGTGAGCCGGGTTAACTCACCAACCCGCAGATAAAAGAGTCACACAAGTATTTTTTATTAAGTTGAACTTTACATTTGGGTCATGTTAAGTTTTTTTTAGCCAACACATAAATAATTTGTGTTTTTTTTATTTTGGTTTGTATTTGGAATGTATTAAAGTTTATTTAGATTTTAATTAGAATTATAATTTAGTTTTGACTGAAAAAAAAAATAAAAAATTTGTATTTTTTTTAATTAAGTGAATACATGAGTCAACCCATTTAACCCACTAACCCGTGGTGGGCCGGACCGGGTTCGAATCTTTTCGACTCGCTAAAAAGTGAGTTTGGTTGGGTTGACTCACTAAATCATCAATCCGTGGTGGGTTGAGCCGAGTCGGGCCGAGTTACCCATTTTGACAACTCTACACAAAACAATATAGCAACGCAAATTTTATTATAAAAAACATTATTTTCTAAACAAAAATATTATTATGTGACTATAATTTATATTAAAAATAATTAATTTCTTATTGAAATTATAGTATTTTTATTTATTTTCTAAAAGTTGTATATTTTTAATTTGAATAAGTTATTAATCTAAATCTAATGAATATTAATCAAATCAAATTTTTATTGATTGTTATAAACTATTTATTTATTCATCAATTTTAACTATTATTATATTTATTGTTTTACAATTTTATTGTGTGATTTAAAGAAATATTATTTACTTTAAGTTCTAATGTCAAATTAATTTGAGTTATAATAAAATAATCTAATAAATACTAAAAATAGTATAATAAATAATTATTTTAATAAAATTGAAAAAAATGTCGTAATAAATATTAAAATATTAAAATAATAATATAGAATAAAATTAAATAATTCACAATATTAGAATGTAATTTATAAACTAAATTTTCTTAAAATAAACTAATCACATAAATAATCTCCACTATGCAGTCTTATAATGATTTAGATAACTGTATTTTTCATACTATATAGAGACGTTAAAAAGGGTTTTGATTCGTGAGCCATCCTAATTCATCACACGGATTTGAGTTCGGTTAGATTGATAAAAATTTAGTTTTTTTAATGTGAATTGAACTCAACTTAGACTCACTAAAATCACGAAATAAGTTGAAAGTGAGTTGATTCATAACCCATCAATAACAACACTATTTAAAATAATTTTACAACGATTTTAAAAGTATTTTATTATAATTATTTACTATTTCTAATTATATAAGTTCACAATTTGATCATTTTAAATACAATTATGTTATTCAATAATGTTTGAATAATTTAGATGATTAATTTATTTGTTTGTCAAAATTTTAATTTTCAAGTACTATCTTTATAATAATATTTTGTTAATTAGGTGAATACATTGATTCTACTTTGTTATAAAACATAACCGAGTCAATACACAAAGTGAACTAATCATTTTTTTAGCTCAATCCATGATAAGTTAATTCATGTGTGGTAGATTGACTCACTTTAACATCCTTAGCACTAATATGTTTTTCTTTTATAAGTTTTATTAAAAATGTTTTGGTAGAACAAAATTCCTATATTTCAAAGTCATCAATTTTGGAATAATGGTATTTAGAAATAATAAAAATATTTTTATTTCTCATAAACTATATTGAGAGTGTTTATAAATTTTCGTTAAATTATATGTAATTGTTTCTAAATATATAAGTATTTTTTTTTTCAAAAGTATCTTTTATATAAATGAGTTAATTGATTTATTTTTATTTTTTGAAAATTTTTAAATTTTTTTAATTAATTAGTCAATAAACTTCATTGTCTAAAACAGAAATTACCATTTTAAATATGAAACGAGGTATGATTGTCTTAACTTGCCAAACGTGTTCCTTTCTCTTTAGTATCTTTCACTGCAATGATAAATTAAATATAAATAGTTTTTATAAAACTTTATGGAATTGATTAATTTTAATTAAAATGATTTTGTTTTGAGAAAATACGAAAGGAAAAAAAAAACGAATTTATACTTTTAAAAGATGGAGATTACCATGTTGTCAATACACACCAGTGCAGAAAGGACCTTTGGCAGCGGTTGTTTATCATATTCTGCACCGGTTCGGGAACCGAAACATATTGGGGCGAGGCCAAAAGAGCCCAGCTTTTGGCCTCGGTTAAGAACCGAAGCCATAGAGTCAACCTTTTTGCCTCGGTTCAGACAAACCCGAGACCATAGAGCCAACCTTTTTGCCTCGGTTTTCTGAGCCACCCGAGGCCATATAAGCTTCTTTTTTTTTTTTTT
>Ga0214542_1012214_pt1 | contig 11237 bp, 8 predicted proteins | sample CNSS1metaG_FD_160096 | JGI IMG/M metagenome (GOLD analysis project Ga0214542, IMG submission 160096) | Root nodule microbial communities from cowpea collected in UCLA plant growth center, Los Angeles, California, USA - CNSS1 | ecosystem: Host-associated > Plants > Roots > Nodule | place: USA...
TGATACAGGTGGTGCTGAGGATGTTCAGATGGCGGAGTGAGGGCTAGCATGGGATTAGAGCTAGGATTTTCTCTTATATGTATTACTTTATGTTTTTATTATAAACACGAATAATGGGAACTTGTAATACTTGACTGATTATGTTATAAGTTTGGCGCGTGCGTTCATGGAATTAATTTTTCCCGTGTTGGGATTTTTATCGAGATGACTATTAATGTAATTATTTCTTTTATTATTTATTTTTAAGTAATATTCCCTAGGGATGTTACAGAGATCACTGGAAGATTTCTAAAGGTGCAATGACTATTGCTCGTGGTAAAAAAAGTGTTACTCTATACAAGACTACTAAAGCATGTCATTTAATTGTAGTTGTAACAAAGGAAAAATCCAATCTATGGCACCAAAGGTTAGGCCATATGAGCGAGAAAGGAATGAAGATCATGCACTCAAAAGATAAACTACTAGGTCTTTAGTCACTAGAAATTGATATGTTTGAAGATTGTATATTTGGAAAGCAGAAATGAGTTAACTTTCAGACAAGTAAAAGAACCCCAAAGAAAGAAAGGCTTGAACTTACCCACTCTGATGTTTGGGGACTGACGAATGTCCTATCCATTGGTGGGAAACAATACTTTGTGACTTTTATATATGACAACTCTAGAAAGGTATGCGTTTACTTTCTAAAACACAAGTCAGAAGTATTTGATGCTTTCAAGATTTGAAAAGCCATGGTAGAAAATGAAACAGGATTGAAGATCAAAAAGCTTAGAACGAACAATGGTGGTGAATATGAAGACAATATATTTAAGAAGTTTTGCTATGAGCATGGGATCAGGATCGAGAGGAATGTGTCGGGCATGCCTTAACATAATGGTGTAATTGAGTGTATGAATCGAACATTGACTAAAAGAGCCAGAAGCTTATGTTTTCAATTAGGCTTACCAAAGCAGTTCTAGGAAGAAGCAGTCAACAAAGCAAGTTACTTAATCAACTAAGGTCCATCGGTACCATTGGAGCACAAAATAGTAGAAGAAGTATGGAGTGGAAAAGATGTAAAACTCTCACATCTTAGGGTTTTTTGTTGTGTAGCATATGTGCACATTAGTGACGAAGGAAGGAATAAACTTGATCCTAAATCGAATAGGTGAACTTTCATCGATTATGGTGAAGATGAGTTTGGCTACCATTTATGGGATAATGAAAATAGAAAGATTATTCGTAGTAGAGATGTGATCTTCAATGAAAAAGTAATATACAAGGATAAGGACAACACATATATAGAGGTGCATGATGTCCCAGAAACTCCTATAACTGATACTCCTCAGCCAAAGGAATCAATTAAAAATAATAATGACTAATAACCTGACACATCAGATTCTTCTACTTAAATTCTTGCTTTGAGAATATCTACTCGGCCTCATGAGCCTAATAGGAAATACCTAAATTATATATTATTAACCGATGAAGAGGAGCCTGAAAACTATGAGGAAGCATGACAGACTTTAGATGCTAGTAAGTGGGAGCTTGTTATGAATAATGAGATGAAATCTTTAACATCCAATCAGACATGGAACTAGTAAAGTTGCCTATGGGAAAAAGGCACTTCATAACAAATGGGTATATCGAGTAAAGGAGGAGCATGATGGCTCCAAGAGATATAAGGCCCGATTAGCTATCAAAGGATTTCAACAAAAGGAAGTAATTGACTACACTAAAATCTTTGCTCCAATTGTGAAACTCAATACTATTTAGTCAGTCTTAAGTATTGTTGCTTGTGAAGGGCTCTACCTCAAGCAATTAGACATAAAGATTGCATTTCTTCATGGAGACTTAGATGAAGAAATTGACATGTATCAACTTGAAAGTTTCTCTGAAGAAGGGAAAAAATAATATGGTGTGCAGATTAAAGAAGAACTTGTATGGTTTCAAACAAACTCCAAGACAATGGTATAGAAGTTTGAAAGCTTCATGCACAAGGAAGGTTTCCAGAAGTGAAATGTTGACCATTGTTTTTTCTTTAAGAGATGTGAATCTAGTTATATCATTTTGTTACTTTATGTTGATGATATGTCAGTAGCAAGTTCATATATGGATAAAAATAAACACTTGAAAACACAATTTTTAAAAGAATTTGACATGAAGGATTTGGGTCCAGCGAAGAAGATCCTTGGAATGAAAATAACACGAGATAAGCAAACGTGAATTTTGCAGATATGTTGACAAAGGTTGTAACCATTGACAAATTGAAGTTGTGCTCAACTTCAATTGGCCTGCAAGAATAACATTCAAGAGAAGGTTGTTGCATTGATCAAGGTGTGAAGACAAATTGAAATTAGTCCAAGTGGAAGATTGTTAGAATTGGTCAACTTAGTTTAGGTGTAAAAACGTATTTTGAGAGACAGAAATTAAAACCACTAAATTGGAAGGATAACATAAATATAGGAAAAACAAAAATGTGAGGATTGTATACATTTGTGTTAAGTATAAATACATTGGCACAAAAAGTTTATTATGAATTCCAATAACAAGAAAAGAGAGATAAGAGAGAGAAAAGAAACATATTTTTATTTTTCTAGGTTGATTGAGTTGTGAATTGAGTGTTTTGTAAACACTTGTTTTGTAATTTTCTCTTTCAAATAAAAGATTTACAACAACCCATAGACATAGGCATAATTGGCTGAACTCTATTATCAATATTATGTGTGATTATTCCGCATTTATATTGTTTCCATAAATCTGATTATAGGAAATGTGCGTTATTTCCTAACACCACCAAAAGGCTAAACCTTAACTTAGTTAGTAGTTCTACAATTCCATAAAAAAAAATTCAATTCCTCATCACATGTAGAAAAACTCTTAAAACTCATAAATCAAAAATTTATCAAAAAAACAAAACTGGCGAAAAAAAAACGCATTTCAAATACTAATACAAATTTAACAAAATAGAAAGAAAAACATACTAACAAAAAAATATTAGAATAAAAAGATTAGTGCACATAAGCAGCATGAGATTTAAGGATTGATATGTGTCAAAACCCTACAAATAACTCTATATTATAAGAAAGTAAGGAGAGGCAAGAAATGAAAGTGGATGAGAAGTCACATGGATAATCAAGATTGATTATAAGAGAATAAAGATAACTAATAATTCTATTTTTCTTAACAAAATTATAATTTATTAAAAAAAGGTTTTAACTCATTAAATTTATTTTTTTAATACCAATATGAATTAACAAACAACTCATAATAATTTAATTAAAATTTGTACTCAAATATAAAGTTATAATTAATTTAATAGATGTGTATTAGTATTAAAAATAGTTTTTTTAGACCTGTGTTTTCTTAAACATAATTTTATATTTAATTTAATAAAGGTATATTAACACTAAAAATATTTTTTTGAAACTTTTTTAGACCTAAAGCGAGTATTTTACAAGCTTCATCCTTGAGTCAGACTTGTCTATCTTCTTCAATAAAATAATATAAGAGTTGTTTTGCTCAATTCTAACTTTTATCTTCTCTTCATTCATTATGAGTGGGATTGAAAGAAGTTTTTTGAGTTATTAAAAGAGGATTAACTTCTTTAAAAAAAAAATATATATATATATATATATATATATATATATATATATATATATTATAAAATAAAGCTAATAAGCTAATAATAGAGAAGAATAAAAGGAAGAAGAGAGAATGAAGAGTAACTTTTCTATGTGTCTTATTATTGATAGGAAAGAGTCTTATTTATTGGTACAAAATGTAATCCATAAAGGATACAAATCAAATAATTGATGTAACTATTTAAACCTCATAAAAAGTAATTAATCATATGAGTAATTGTATTAAATCAATGAACGATCATTAATTCATAACACACCCCCCTTGAGTGTCCATTGATAAGAGAATGTGCCTCGTTAAAATGTTACTAGGAAAAACCCAGTGAAGGAAAAAGAGTACAATATTCTATATTCTTTAATACAATATTGTTCATCACATTTTCTATTTCTCCCTCGCATGTAAACTCGCATCATTAAGATGGCGAAGTCCAATCCTATAAATCAGTTGCCCAAAAAGTTCTCCTTGGTGAAGACTTTGTAAAAAAATGTGTCAAATTTTCACATGAATGAATCTTTTGGATCTCTATATCATCCTTTCAATTGAACAATGCATTATTATCTTTATATATGGTTGTTGATTCCATTTTTCTCGAGGATAGACCACAAGTTTGTCGCACATGTTGAATTATAGACCTTAACTAGACAATTTCACAACTTACCTCTTGTAATGCGAAACTTTTACATGATTTGACGATGTTACTGCTATGGTTTGTCTCACAAAACGTCATGAATCCTTATGCTACCACATGTGAACAAATATCTTGTTTGTGATAAACCACTATGACACTGTGAGGATTGTAACATCCTGGTAGGATATTACTTAAATAAAATAAAATAACCAGGGGAAAATAATTACATCATTTATTAAAGAAACCATTTCCCAAAAACACAGGAAATTTCAACACTTTAATAATAATAGTAAACCATAAAAGTCAAAACATTATAAACTTCACCTTTACATTTTAAAATTAATATCCAAAGCCATAAAAACTGTAATCAAAATTACATGGAATTTAAACAAAAATAGTAAATAAAATCCCCTCGTACTCTAAGCCCCTCTCCGCCACTAAGCGTCTCCTGGCTCACCTGAAACATCATCTGCTCCCGGATAATAAATTACCCGATCATCGCCTCACACTAACAGATAGGGTGAGCTATGCACATAAACATAAATAAATATGAAATAATTCCCCAGCCTATTCATAAATATTCATTTACTTACAAAAACACCCACTTTCCCACACTCGTAACCAATATGAGTTCATGCATGTATCTAACTCTAGGATTTCATGTGCTTCCATGACCCTCCTCGCTCGTGGTCCAACCTACAAGCCTATCCCGCTCGTAGTCCTGCTTCACGGACTCTCAGGCCCGTTCATCTGAACTCCTCGCTCGGACCTGGACCCGCATACCCGCCTTTCCTACTATGAACTCCCTCACTCATAGCATTCTCAAGTTGAGCATGAAATGAACTCCCTCGCTCATTCATCCCAACAAGAGTACCTCCGGTGAACTAAACAGTTCACGTTTCGCATGCGGTCTACCCATCACGAACTCCTCGTTCGCGACTCATTCCAAGCACATCCCAAAATCCTATGGACTTAGTCCTTCAAACTCAAACACCACAAATCATGTATATACTTACCATAACTTAGGAAACACCAAGCAAAACAGCTCAAACAGTGCACACACAAGCATGGATTCACCACATTCTCGCCTAAGCCAAAGGTCTACGCCCAGGCTAGTCCATCAGCCTTGCTTAAGCCAACCCACCTCGCCTGAGCGAGCGTGAAATAGTGGTTGTACCACTTCATCTCGCTTAGGCGAGGCTTGAGCAAGACCTTAAGTCGCTCAACACACAAAGCTCCTTGCTTGGACGAGGATTCAAAAAGAAAAAAAACACCAAGTCTCATCGCGACCTCTCTTAGGCGAGCCATTCTCGCCTAAGCAAGCATACCTATCGCTCAACACCCCAAAACCTCTCGCTTGGGCTAGAAGTCGCGCTCAAAACGTCCAGGTTTCCTCGCGACCTCGCTTGGGCGAGGTCTCTCGCCTGAGCGAGAGACTAAGTCGCTCAACCCTGTCCCTGGTCGCCTAGGCGAGAAACGCAAACCAGAACCAAAAACGAGACTCTGCAACTCTCGCTTAGACGAGGTGGACTCGCTTAGGCGAAAATTGCAGAGGTTCTCCTCCGATCACACGCGAAAATAGCCAAAACAATGCCCACTCACAGCACCAACAGTACCAAACAAGTTATATTCACAAGCACATCATATGAACATGGTATAATCCCATTTGAATCACCAAACTAAAGGTTTGGCCATAATTAACCAATACAGTACCAAAACTCTCATATTTATATAAGACACTAAAAAGGCTTTATGCACAGCATCAAACCAACCAATTCTCCCAAATCATGGAATTTACACACACACGGAACAACTCCCCTAACCTGAATTTCTTGATTGAAAATGGGAAGAAAATAGCGGTTCCTTGGTTCACCAAATGCTTTGCTTCAACCTCTCTCCCAATTCAGCCCTTGCACACCCAAAACTCCCACCTCTCTTTACACACATCAAGGTTTGAACTCGTAACCCTCCACTCATAAGACCAAGGCACAACCATTATGCCAATTCAGATTTAATGATAACTATTATAATCCTATGATTATAATATCACTCACTAGTCCCACATATATATATCAAAACTAATAATAAATACAAACAACACAAAATTGCCATACATAGGACTTGAACCCAAGTCTTTTCACATAATAAAGTACTCTCAACCATTTGAGCTAGTACTTTTCCACATCATACCAATTACCATTTAATGTCATAAAAGTCCCTTTCTCCCGCATTTATTAATTAATTAATTATTTAATTAATTAATTTTCATGGGTCTTACAATGATTAGATAAATAACATGGATTTGCGTAACCCATTAGATATGATTTTAAATCATTTGGATAAAGTATGTCCATATTTGCAGTACCCTTAAGGTAACAAAGTATATGTTTTATTCTAATCCTATGTCTTCTTATAGGTGAAAAACTATATCTTGGTTAACAAATTTATAACAAATGCAATATCAAACTGAGTATAATTAGCAAGATACATTAGACCAAGATATGGTACTTCTAGACCAAGAAGTTCTTCATCATTTTCTTGAAGTCTAAAAGAGCCTTTATCAACATCTAACAATCTCACAACCATTGGAGTGCATAATAGATGTTATTTGTTCATTTAGAATCTTTTAAGCACCTTAAGCCTCTTGATAAACAAAAACATATTTATTTAAATACTCAATTTCTAATTTTCAACAAAACTGTCCTTCCAAGATCCTTCATCTCAAATTCTTTCTTTAAGAAATCAATTGCCTTTGTAAGCTCATTAGGAGTTCCAACGATGTTTGTGTCATCTACATAATCAACAATTGTGGAAAATTCATTTTCTAATATTTTTATATAAATACAAGGACAAATTTGGTCATTTTATACCTTTCTTTTAACAAGAATTCACTAAGATGATTATACCACATACGTCTTCATTGCTTTAATCAATAAAAGGAATTTTCAATTTTATTGAATAATCCTCTTTAAAATTAGTCTTGTTGAGCAAATTAAATATTTCAGGGATTTTCATATAAATATCATTCTCTAGAGAATAGTACAGATAAGTTATAACATCATCTATTATATATAAATGCAAACCTTCTTGTGCAACTAGGATTATCAAATATCGAAATGTTATTACATCCAATATTATTGAATATGTCTCTTCATAAATCAATATTAGGTTTTTGAGAAAAAACTTGAGCAACCAACCATGCTTTGTATCTAATATTCATCATTCTTATTTTGTTTTTGGATAAAATCCATATGTACTCAATGGGTTTCACACCCTCAGGTGTGCGAGCTATAAGTCCAAAAACCTTTTGTTTAGCAAACAATTATGTTTCTTTACATATTTTCATTTTGGCCAATCATTTCTTTGTCAAAAATATTCAAAGATCATGGATTATTGATTCTCATTGTCACTCATAACATTCATCAGTATATTATATGCAAAAAGTTTCGTCAATGTTGACTTCATTTTTGGTTTCATATTATATGATTCATGACATAATTTATTGAGATCTCATCATTTTTAACAATTTTAGGTACTTGTGGTTCTTCTAGATCTGAATCATTAAGTATGTCAAATGGGATTTCCACCTTTTCGGTTAGGTCATCTAGCATTTTAACTTATTTTCTCATTCGAGAGTTTTTATCTTTGGAACCAATAGGTCTACCACACTTTAAGCATGTCTTTGGAACCAATAGGCCTACCATGCTTCAGGCATGTTATGAATTAATATCAAATCTATTTGGAGCATTAACAGTTGGTATATATGATTTAATTACCCTTTTTTGTTAGTACAAACATCTGGTAATTGATTGATTAGTTTCGTAAATGAATTATCCTTTGAACTTCTATTTACATTCTTTTGTACGAAGATCAAAACAAGATAATGATAATTCATTCCAACCAATATCTTTTTCCAATTGTTTTCTTTCTCCCTCTAATGTTGTAAAAAATTATTCATCAAAATGACAGTTGAAAAATTGAACTATAAATAAGTCTCATGTTGGTAGTTCAAGATATTTTATTATTGAGGAAGAATCATATCCAACATATATTCTCAATCATCTCAGAGGACTCATCATAGTCCCTTTTTGGTGGGGAAATTAGAACATATACACCAAACTCAAAAATTCTTAAAAGAGAAATATTAGGTTATTGACTAGAAATCAACTACATAATAGAGTATTTGTGATAACTTGTTGGCTTGATGCGAATCAATACTGCAACATGCAAAATTGCATATAGCCAAGTAATAGTGGAATATTAACTATCATAAGTAATGATCTTGCAAAAACTTTTAGACATTTTATTAATGATTCTACAAGTCCATTTTGAGGATGAACATGTGTTACTAGATATTAAACTTCAATTCCAATTGATATGCAATACTCGTGAAAAACATGAGATGTAAGTTCACCAACATTATCAATACAAATTTTCTTAATTGGATAATCTAGGAAGTGAGCTCTTAAGTGTGTTATTAACTTTGCAAATGCATGATTACGAGTTGATAAGAGACAAATATGTGACCATTTAGTCGATGCATCAATTAAAACCATGAAATATCCAAATGATTCACATGATGGGTGCATTAGACCATAAATATCACCTTGTATTTGTTCTAAATATGAGATTGACTCATTTCTATTTTTTCTGGTGATGGTCTTATTATCAACTTTCCTTTTTGAACATGCAATACACGAGAAAACATTAGATTGAAGAAGTTTTTGATTCTTAAGTGAGTGTCCACATGAGTTTTTCAATTATTTTTTGCATTATAATAGATTCAAGATGACCTAAGTGATTATGTCAAACAAGGAGTTCATTTTTATTTGTAAGCTTCTCACTTACAATAACACGTGTTTCAATTGCACTAATATATATGTAGTATGTCAGAAAAGAAGGTTGATAATTTTTCCAATACACATTTTTTGTGCAACTCATTTCTCCAATACTTATTTTTTTTATTCAACTCAATTCTAGTGATATAAATATATTTTATATCTCTTTCATTGTTTGTCTCAATATGATTACCATTTAAACAAATATCCTTGAAACTTAATAAGTCTCTATTAAACTTCTTGGGTAGCTCTTTTGAAGCCTTCAAATATATTTGTAGTACTAGAAATAATGTTAATATTGACTTCTCGTATAACCAAACAAGAGAAAAAAAAATTATTACTGTTGAGAATTGTATGAGATGTTACACTATCAACCAAACACAATATATTTATTAGTCAATGCAACTTATTGCATACCAAATGATCATACATATAATTATATTTTGATGGACTTAATAACCTCAACTCATTGCAGGTACCACCCAAAATTAATCAACTCTACAAATCATATATTATCATATGATATCAAATAAAAAGTTAAGTATAAAACATCATGTTCGAAAAAATATTTGAACCTTTATATATATATATATATATATATATATATATCAAAATAAAAACCACAAATCCATATGAAAACCCCTATTTCACATTCTTACACATGTATATTTTAATACATCATTAACTTAATGCTCAACATACAGTCATATGAGTGGCATTCAAATGGCCATAGTCAAAATCTCTATCTTCATAAGCAAAGAGTGTTTCTATGTTCTTTTCAATATTTTTTAAGATGCTTTGGTGTACGACAAGTACAACTTAAATGACCTTTATCACCGCAATGATAAATTATATTGTCATCTTTTATTTGTCATTATTTTCACCCTTTTCTCTTCCCTTTTTTTTCATATTATTGTTCCACTTCTAATGATAAAATGTCTATTTGAAATTTCCTTTATGACCATGTTTATGATCACTATCACACTAGTGCAGATTGGGGTTTTTAACTCGCCTTATAGGCCTTGGTTACTGCGGGACCGAAGCCTATAAGGAGGCGGTGGCATTTTTGAAAATTTTCTAACCTTTTTGCCTCGGGTCCTATTCTAACCGAAGCATATAACTCGTTTTTTGCTTCGGTTATCCATCAACCGAATCCTATAACCCGTCAGTGGCCCCCAGTATTACAAAATTGCCACTGACAACAGATGATTTGGCCTCAGGTGGCAAAGGACTGAGGCCTATAACACTTTATGCCTCGGGTGTTTACAGAACCGAGGCCATATCGTTTATTTAGGTTCCCAAATCTCGTGAACCCATCACTGTTCATCTTCTCTCTCGCGAACGCAAAGCTTCGCTCTCTGCCACCGTCGCCCTCCGTCATGATTGCGCCCTCCGTTGCCCTCCATCGTTGATTGCGCCTCTGTCCACGAAGCTAGCGTCGCTGGTCTTGCTCCGCCACCGAACAACAGGCGAAAAGCAACCAGATTCCGCCACCGTCACGCCTCTGTTGCGCCCTCCGTCGCCCCACTTTGCCACAGTCCACCACAACCACCACTTGGCGACAAACGTTGCACTGCTCCGGCGAGTATCTTGCGCCTCCTTCACCATTTCCAGCCACCGTCGCACCGCCAATTCTCCCCGGGGTAAATTCAAAACGCGTTTTTTTTTTCGTTTTGGATATTTTTCATGATTTAGGTAATTGTTTTGCATTTTGATGAGGTTTTTGGTTGATTTTTGCATTGTTCTTTTGCTATTTTTACGGTCTCTTATTTATTTTATTGTCTCTTATAGCTCTTGAAGACCTCAGTATCGTGGGTGTGCATCATCTTCCATTGTCATTCAATTTTCACACTCCCAGGTTCCTAATTCTATTATTTTGTTGTCTGTTATGTATTAGTAATATGTTATATATATGTGATTTATTATTTGCTTAAATATTTGTTTGATTTGTGAGTTAGCCTTAGTTTCCCGTTTGAGATTCAATACGAAAATTATGTATTGTCCCCGAGTTTTCATTTTGAAAAAACTACATTTTTTTTAAATTAGATATAAAGGGATACAATACTAATAATTTAAATGTATTGAATCTTGAATTGTCTGATTGGACAGTTTAAGAAGATTAATCACTTTCTAATAATTTATTAGTGCATATA
>Ga0214542_1012216_pt1 | contig 11236 bp, 5 predicted proteins | sample CNSS1metaG_FD_160096 | JGI IMG/M metagenome (GOLD analysis project Ga0214542, IMG submission 160096) | Root nodule microbial communities from cowpea collected in UCLA plant growth center, Los Angeles, California, USA - CNSS1 | ecosystem: Host-associated > Plants > Roots > Nodule | place: USA...
TGGCGGGGACGGGTATTATGGCGGGTATATGTACATCCCCATACCCATCCCCATACCCAACTGAAAAAGTCGGGGATTCCCCATACCCATACCCATACCCAGTCAATGCGGGGATTCCCCGTCAAAATGGGGACGGGTTCGGGCAATACCCACGGGGACGAGTTTATTTGCCATCTCTACGCCTAGGTGAGAATAATAGAAGCTCGCCCTGGTTTCTGCTCGAGCTCTTGCTCAAGCGGAGAGCTTTTGTTTTGAGCGACAAATCATCTCACTCAAGCAAGAAGGTCTCGCCTAAGCGAGAACTCGTGGAAACCTAATGTGTTCTCTGCTCGAATTGTCGCTCAGGCGAGGGACCTTAGTTTTGGGCAACAAGCGATCTCGCCTAGGCGAGAAGGCCCCGCTTAGGCGAGAACTCGCAGAACACTCACTATGTCACTATCGTAGCTCTCGCTCAGACGAGAATGTCTAGCTTAAGCGAGAGAGTTTATGTCACTTGGGCGAAGGCTTCTAGCCTAAGCGAGAATGGTGCAAATTTGATTTTTTTTCTTCCTTGTTTCATCTATGATTGGCTGTATATCTTGGAAATGCATGAAGTACAAGGCTCTGCATGTCTTATGAGATTTTATGAACTGGAATCGATGAGCTTGGTATGAATTAAATCATGAATCATGGCTGGTTGGTTGAGTATTGACATGCGATTTGGATGTTATGAGTTAACATGTGGAATATGGTGTGGGAACATGGATGTGGCATGAGATAGACATAATTCCATGAATCTCTTGGTGAGATTTCATGGTGGTGTTGTAGTGTATATAATTAGATAAGGATTCAAGTAAGGATTGCATCCCAAAACTCTAAAAAATTAGTTAGTCTCACGTAGAGCAGACTGATTCAAGTGGTAAGAGTAGCGGGAGGCCCTACTCTTTGGCAGGATAATGACCTTAGATGTTTGAAGGCTAACCTTGTGTGTGGTAGGGTGAAACCCATTGGCAATGACTCTGCAGAGCAGTAGAGACCACCACAAGTGCAGACATCCAATGAATCAGATCTTATTATATGTATCTAGATAATTAAGTCATAGTATCCTATCTATTTGCTATCACATGATTGTATGCCTACTTTGTTGCATGTTTATGATCTCTTTCAATTTCTACTCGCTATAACATGTTTAAAATTATTTTTACTCTAGCTTACCCTTTTGCTTGTGTTTGTTTCTTGTGTGATTTTTTCTTTTGTAATGATCATCAATTTTATTGGTGTGAGCCGATGTTGAAACCCCTAGTGGTCACCAGGGTGATGGAAACTCTACAGTGTAGTCAAGCCTGGGTTGGATCTCGTACCTTAGAGTACTCTTTGAAGGCACTATTGCTTATGTAATATCTTGCTCTATGAGCAAGCTTTTTGGACAACTATCAAACTCTTAAATTCTGTTTTGGTTCATGGCATCGTGGTGTGCCTTAGTTTTCCTTTCTAAGTATGTTTATGGATAATTGTAATGGTTGATATTTATATTTATGTGATGTTTAATTTAGTAGTTTTATTCTATTTAAATGGGATGTCACAATCTCCAATCTAAATCTTTAATATGTTAATTTTAAATAAACCCACATGTTAATTTAATTATGATAAAAAAATAAAAAAAGTAGGTAGATAATAAAATGCTATCTTTTGATGTTTATTTAATAGAATAATTATTAATAATCAAATATCCCAAAGGAAAAAAAGTCTAATTAAGTGTTTATATAAAAACATGTTTTAATTATGTTTTATAGATTAATTTCCAAATAAGGTTATATATATATATATATATATATATATATATATATATATATATATATGTATGTATGTATGTATGTATATATGTATGTATGTATGTATGAGTTGACACTTTCTCATCAATCATTTGTTATAATATGAAAGTTTGGTAAAAATAAATAAATAAAAGAATGCGAAGTATGTGGAGACCACACCAAATTCATTCATGATAAAAAATATAAATGAATACATGATGGTAAAACATTAAACTACATGTAATGTTCTCTATGAATCAAAGTTAAGCATTATTGTCATCTCCTCTAATACTCTAAGGAACCACTCGTTAATCCAAAAAGTCATGATAGATTAAAAAGAACCACTCTTTAACCAAACCTTTGAAAGTTCTCCCTCTAAGTATAATCCAAAGCATAAATAACCCCATAAATTCAACATAAATAGAAGTTTGGACCCCTTAAAAAGCTTAGAAACTATCCACGTATTCACTCTGACTTTCTCCAAAAATAAAACACTTCATTTCAAACCAACAGAATTCCTTGTTGCACCGTCAATATTGATCTTGAGCCATTAGCGAGTGAAGTCTGTCATATTATGTCCATTAATGAAACCATTCTACCCTTTCTAATTTGAATTTTGAAAAATTTCAGCATATTGAAAATCAGCATAAAAAAAACTAAGACAATATTACTCGTATATACTTTTTAGATAAATTCTGAGTCATACACATTAACCCCTCAATTTGAAAAATAGGCAAAGAAAACACAATTGAATCCTAAATCTACTATGATCTTTCATCCTCCAAATTATCCAGATAATTACAATAATAATATCTTTAATATTTTAAGCAAATGACTATAATGAAATTTCATAAACTGAACAATTAAATAAATAAAAAAATTGCAACTCCTGAAAAATATTCAACATTATAAAAAAAAAACATATATCCTACGACTATCGGATTATAAAAGTCTAAAATACATTAAAGTTAATTTGTTCATGTTTCTTTATAAAACTAAATGGGTGTGTTGCCCCTTTTTTTTTCTTTTTTTTCTTTTCTTTTAATTTCTTATTTATTTTTTACGTGATCTCTCTTTTGGTCTCCGTTTCTCCAACTTCTTTCTTAATTTTTGTCTTGATTAACAATGTTTTTTAAGAATAGATTACAAACTAAGGTAAATGATTAGAGAACTTTTAATTTTTTCTCTAAGCTTTGTCTCCTTTTAATTTTTTTACTCAAAACCCTAAATCCTATACTTAAACATATATAAAATTTCATTGTTATCCCGGTCAATGAAAAATTGTTGTCCTCTTAAATCCTTCATCCTTTAATTTTTACTAACAATGATACTTTGTGATATGAAATAATTAAAAATGAATATTATGGAGAATAATATCAATAAAAATTTGTTCTTTAATCAACCAAGATGTATGACGCCATGTGATCCAGACCTCACCTACTAAAATAACAAGGTGAGATAAAGTTATTGAAATGGTAAACAATAAAGGAAAGAAATATTTTTTAAAAGCTTAATTAAATTTTTTAACGGAGTACTTAATAAATTTTTGTAATTTTTATTAAATAATTAAACTTTTATATTTTTTAATTGAATTTTTATAATTATTTAAATTTTAACGTGATTGTTATATTATCTTATCATCACTTATTAGTTATTTTTTTCACATATAAAAAATTAAAGTCTTAAAATATTGTAATCTATTACATATTAAGAAAAGAATGTATTACCCAAATTATTACATTATCCATTTTCTTTTATTGACATGTGTCAAAAAAATTAATTTTTTTGTCATTTTAAAACTTTGGTACAAAAGAACTCGGGTTTAAATCCTACAAAAGTTAATTTGTTTTTATTTTTTTATTTATTATGATTTCAACTATAATATTAATTATAAATAATATTATTAATTGTGATATTTTTATAAGTATTATTATTTCTAATTATTAATAATATTATTATTATAAATATTATTTATAGTGATAGTAGTCAAATTATAACAAATATTAGTATTATAATAATAATTGTTATTATTATTATTATTATTATTATTATAATATGTTACTATTATATATTATTACTATTAGTATTATTAACATTTTTAGCAGTAAAGTTATTACTCTTATTTGTAATATATAATATTATTACTATTATATATTTTTGTTAGTAATTATGTCTCAATTTTTATTAGATTATGATAAATTATTCCTTTGTCTTAAACTTAAAAAAATAGGTATATTGATAAATATATGATTAATTTAAAATTTCACTCCAACATTTTATTGTTGATGTTCATACCCATTCAGATTTGAAGGATTTGTCGACCATTATTGAATTATGTCAATCTTTGACAAAAGCAAACAAATTAAAGATATTTTACTTGATTGATTGTTTAATTCATTTTATTTAACTCTTAATATTTCATTTTTTACAACGAAGATTATCATAACAAAATTCGAAATAAGATGAATTTCTTGAAAACAATATGGTTATTTACATTAAAAAATGAATAACTGGATATTTTTATTCTGAATATTTTTATTTATATTATTATATTACTATTATTATTATTAATAATAATAACTATTATTATTATTGTTAGATACACATTTTACTTTTACTTCAATTACTTGTCATTTTTATTTGTTTTGTTGTTCATTTATCTTTTCATTTGAAAAATTATTTCAATTTAAAAAAATAGTTAATAAAATTAGTAAAATAATAAAACTGAAAAATAAATTTTTTATTGTAAATAGTTATTTAAATTTAAAATATAATAATTAAGAGGATAAAATTGATAAAATAAAAAGGACACCAAAGATGTTTATCTCTTTATATATATAGTTGTATTAATATTAATATTATTATTATTAGTAGTAGTATTAGTATTATTTTTTTTATCACTATGCGATATTATTATAGTGATATTATCATTATTATTATTATTATTATTATTACTATTATTATAGTTAGACACATTTTAGTTTTATTTACTACGATATCATATTTCAATAACTTGCTTTTTGTATTTGTTTTGTTATTTATTTTATCTCTATATCTTGGTATTTTTGAATTAAAAAAAAAATAGTTACTAAAATTAGTAGAATGATAAAATTGACAAATAATTTTTTATTATGAATAATTATTTAATTTAATAAATAATAATTAAGAGGATAAAATTGTAAAAACAAAAATAGTTATAAAAAATGTGCATCTCTTTATATATTTAGTTAGTGGATTATTATTATTATCATTATTATTATTATTATTATCACTACGGTATATATTATTATAATGGTATTATTATTATTATTATCACTACGAGATATTATTATAATAATATTATTATTACTGTTATAGTTAGACACACAATTTAATTTTATTTACTACGAGCTCATATTATTATTATCAATTGTTTGTTATTATTAGTATCATTATTATTACTATTCATAGTGATGTTATTAGTGTAAGTGTTTTTTTTTAATTATAATAAACGTTATTATCTAAATACTTTTGCTAAATAGATTTCTAATCTTTTAAAAATTTTATCATTTATATTAATATTATTATTATTATTTTTAATGGTTAAATAAATATAATAACAATAATATTATTATTCTAAACAGATTTGAAATAAATAAAAAAAAATTGAGTACACACACATGTCATATACTATTATAATTATATTGTGAAATCAATTAACTACACCATATTGTGATATTAATTTTATTTATTATATTTAAAACTGAATTTACAAATTCATTTCATTAATATTAACATTTATAACAATATAACCTAATTTTCATGATATTTATTATTTTATTTTTGTATTATTGTTATTATTATCAATTATAACTCTAATTATTATTATTATTATTATTATTATCATCTCTAATAATAATAATTATTACTATTATTAAATATAATTGTTGTTATCAACTATAATTATTATGATCAGTACTATTATAAGTATTATTATTATCATTATTAACTACAATATTTCTATTATTATATTACTACTATTATTATTACTACTATTATTAATTAGAACTATAATTATTATAATATTTATTATTATTGTTATTGTTTTTATTATTATGGTTACATACACATTTTACTTTTACTTTCTATCTATGAATCATGTTTCAATTACTTGACCATTTTATTTGTTTTGTTGTTAATTTATCTTTACATTTGAATAATTATTTAAATTCAAAAAAATAGTTACTAAAATTAGTAAAATAATAAAACTGAAAAATAATTTTTTTATTTTAAATAATTATTTAAGCATAAAATAAAACAATTAAGACGATAAAATTGAAAAATAAAAAAGGACACAAAAGATGTTTATCTCTTTATATATGTAGTTGAATTATTATTATTATTATTATTATTATTATTATTATCACTACGCGATATATTTTAGTGTTATTATTATTATATATTATTATTATCATTATTATTATTATTATTATTATTATTATTATTATTATTATTATTATTATAGTTAAACACATATTTTACATTTATTTACTTCGGGATCATATCTCAACTACTTGCACTTTTTATTTGTTTTGTTGTTCATTTTATTTTTTATATCTGTGTAATTATTTGAATTAAAAAAATAGTTATTAAAATTATTAAAATGATAAAATGGACAAATAATTTTTATTATGAATAATTATTTTAATTTAACAATTAATAATTAAGAGGATAAAATTGTATAAACAAAAGAGGACACAACAAATGTATATCTTTATATATATATATATATATATATATATATATATATATATATATATATATATATATATATATATGTAATTGTTGTATTATTATTATTTTTATCACTACGATATATTATTATAATGATATTATTATTATTATATTTAGACACACATCTTAAATTAATTTACTACGGAATCGTATTTCAATTACTTGTCATTTTTATTTGTTTTGTTGTTAATGTATATTTTTACATATAATTATAAATTATTATAGTTGACATTAGCCTTAATGTTAACATTAATATTAATATTTATGGCATAAATATTATTATTATTGTTATTATTATTCATAATAGTGTTATTATTATACGTGTGTTTTTTTAATTATAGAAAACATCGTTATACTAAATACTTTTGCTAAATAGAGGTTAATCTTTCAAATAATTTTATAATTTATAATCTATATTAATATTTTTTTTAGTATTTTTAATGTTTAAATAAATATAATAACAATTATATTATTATTCTAAAAAAATTAAAATAAAAAAAAACAAAAAAATATTTGCACGGATCATAAATTATTATAATTATTTCTACAATTAATTATGATATCAATTCTATTTATTATATTTAAAATTGAAATTATTATTGCATCACTTAAATTTACTAAATACTTTGATAACAATATTTATAATAATATAAATTAATTTTCATAATATTTCATTACATAATATTTTTACTATTTTATTATTTTAATATACAAAATAAAACAAATACTATTTTAATATATAAAATAAAATAAATTTCGTGGGTCATTATACTAGTAATTAATATAAAATGACAAATAATTTTTATTAATTTTATTAAAAGAATTGTTGGATAACAATATAATACATGAGATCGAAGATTCTCTAAAATGCAAATTTGACATGACTAGTATCAACTTAAAAGCTGACTTATTATCTGTCTATACAACAACAATTCTAGAGAACATGAGTCGAGTAACACAAGATGAGACACAATACTAGAAAAACAAGAATTCATTCGAAAAAGAAAAATCAATAATAAACTAAAAGAAATTATTGACAAAAACTAAAAATTTTATTAGTTAACAATATCTAAAAGAATTAAGTCATATTAACTACTTAATTAATAATGTAAATATAAATTAACAATAATTCATGACATTATTTCAGATCTTACTATTACCTGCTTAAAAAACATTGTTTGTTTAAAATGTAAAATACTTTTGCTTTAATGAAATAAAATAAAATTTAAGTTTTAAGTACCAATCCGAAACCTTTAATTGTGTATCTAATAAATTTGTATGATGTATTAAAAATTCAATAAACTTATTTTTTTTTCATTTGAGTCTTGCTATTTAATTTTTCAAAAATGATATTTAAACATATATTTTAAACTTACTTTTGAGATAGTGACGTGTCAATCATTTTTCTTATTTAAAAATTTGTTTTATTTTCTTTTAAAACTAAAACACGTGTGGGAGAAGATGGGGAAGAGGTTCAGCAAAGAGAACTCATAGTTTTCTCATTTGGCATAGAGAACTGCAACTTGAGAGAAGAGAGAAGCAATGTCTCGCGACGTCATCGAACAGAGAAGTAGGGTCTGAGGTTTGGGTTCTCAACGGCGATGGGTGGTGGTTCGTTTTGACTTTGTTCTTTGTTTCACTCTCACAATCGCCAATGATTCATTTTCATTCAAATACCATACGTGATTGAAATGTTTGTGGTTGGTTGTTTTGTGGGTGAGTTGTAGGATTTTTCCATTCTATCGTCGTTGTTGGTGTAGATATCATTTATGATTTAGGTTTTTTCTGAGTTGAAGATGACAACACTAAAACCACTCTTAATAGAAAAAAATATGACAGCAGGAGTCACACAATGTGGGGATCTATATGCAAATAGGTGGGGAGTTGCGTTGGAGTTTTTGTACAAATACTGGACAGTTCTGCAAGTATGAGACATCATGTTCAATGTGAACCATAAAATGACATTGAAGTCCTTATGAAGAACTAAAAAGTCTGTTAGACCCAATCTTAATGAAAAAAAATATGACAACGAGAGTCATTAACATGTGGGGAGCCATGTGCAAATAAGTAGGGAGGTGCATTGAGGTTTTTGTACAAATACTAGACAATCATGTAAATATGAGACAACAACTTCAATATACCTAATGTCAACCACAAAAATCACATTGCAATCCTCATGAGGAACAGAAAGCTTCATTGGACCCAATCTTAACGAAAAAAAATATAACAGCAGAAGTCACACACATGTGGGGAACTATGTGCAAATAAGTGGAGAGTTACGTTGAGTTTTTTGTACAAATACTGGACAATTATGTATTTATGAAACAACATGTTCAATGTTCCTAATATGGACCACAAAAATGACATTGTAGTCTACATGAAAAACAAAAAAGTCTGTTGGACTCAGTCTTAATGAAAAAAATATGACAGAGGGAATCATAAACATGTGGGGAACCATGTGCAAAGAAGTGGAGAGTTGCGTTGGGATTTTAATACAAATACTAAACAATTATGTAAGTACGAGACGACATGTTCAATGTATATAATATGAACAAAAAAAGTGACATTGCAGTCTTCATGAAGAAAAAAAAGAGTTTGTTGAATCCAATCTTAATGGGAAAAAAATATGACAGCAGGAGTCCCAAATGTGGGGAGCCATATACAAAAATGTGGGGAGCCATATACAAAAATGTGGGGAGTTGCATTGAAGATTTTGTACAAATACTGGACAATTATGTAATTATGAAACAATATGTTCAATGTAGTTAAATACTGGACAATACTGTGTTAATAATTTTTTTCTAAAAGAGACTTAAATGAGATATTTTTTTAGAAGTTAGGACTTACATATTTGTAAAAATGAGTACTAAACTAACACATTTGAACGAAAGTATATATCATTTTACTAATTAAACCAAAAATAATACGTATACTTACAATACAAAAATATGTGCAAATATGTAAAGCTAATTAAGTGAGTAAGAAAAATATAATATTTGAAAAATATATTCTTTTATTGTAGCTAAAGTTCTTTTTCAAACCATCTTGTCCACTCCGGATATATTTTAAAGATATAAAGAGATTTCTTTCTTTTTTTAAACACATGAAGAAAGATAATTAAAACAATTGAGAATATATAAGCACCGTTGTAGAGTCTAGAAGCAGGAATAAGAAAATGGAGCCAAAACTACCTTCGGTGTTTGTACTTAGGTTCCCTGCTATACCATTTTGACCCGCCACTTGTTTGGGTATGTTCTCATCATAATAAGCATCATCATAATAAGCATTAGTCAAACAAAAAAATTAGGTTACAACAATCATAATGGTTTTTTAGAAGGAAAATATTCGTTGACACCCAATTTTTCTTACGCCTTTTTTACACAGTGAGGTTGCATTGATACCTGACACAATTTCTAATTTGAACTTTTTTATTTCCGCGCTCTGGAGAAGTGTGGGAAAAAAAAAGAGAGCTTTATATACCAAAAAGAATACGTTTTTATTCTTTCGTTTTTTCTTCTACGCTCAATCAAAGAATCTGTGGGTTATATATGTCAAGGCTACAGTAGCTTTAATTGCCTCATAATATTTTTGATTGATCTCTAACGTCTCATTTGGATATATGTTTGGAAGAAAATAAATCAATAGTCTTATTTAAAAAAAAATTAAAATATTTAAGATAAATTCATAGATTATTCAATGGAAAATTGTGTAGTTGCTTCCTTAAGTTTAACACTAGAAAAAAAGTAGCTAACCTATTCATATGGATATGTGAGAAAAAAGAAAACTTGTTTAAATTTACTTTTTTTTTTCCTGCAAACTACTACACTTTCAGGAACCAAAATAGCATTTGGTAAAACAAGGACCTCTTACAAACTTATGTAATTAAGCATGTTTGGATACCAGTTAGAAGTGCTGTTGTGAGCTTTTCTACTGGAAATATTGAGCTTTTTCTAGTAGAGAAGCTCTTCTAACTCTGTTTCCAAAACAGACTCTTTCATATATCATTGTTACTTGATGCATGAAAAACGGGGCTGGTAGAACAATGCTACCTTCCATATAGATAGATAACAAAATGCTATCTTTTGATGTTTATTTAATAGATTAATCATTAATAATCAAATATCTGAAAGGAAAAAAAAACTAATTAAGTGTTTATATAAAACATGTTTTAATTATGTTTAAAATGTTTTATAGGCTATTTTTCAAATAAAGTTAAGTTAAACATTACTATTAACTTTGAATTCTCAATTGATACTTTGAAGTTTATCAATCATGTGTCATCACATAAAAACTTATTAAAAAATAATAATAAAATAATACAAAGCATATGAGGACCACACCAAATTAATGAAAAAAAAAAACATTGAGGCAAAATATTAAACTACTTATATTCTTATTTGTGAATCAAGGTTAACTATTAGTGTCATTTCCCTCCAAGACTCTAAAAATTCATTCTTTGATCCAAAAATCCACGACAGACTAAAGAATATCTTTCTCTAAGACTCCAAGGAACAACTCCTTTATCCAAAAACAAAAAGAAAATCATGAGAGACTAAAGAAGAATCACTTTCTAATCAAAGTTTCTAAAATCTCTCCCTCAAAGTATACTCGAGAGCATAAATGACTCCTATAAATTTAGCATAAATAAAAGTTTGCACTCCTAAAAAAGCTTA
>Ga0214542_1012218_pt1 | contig 11235 bp, 3 predicted proteins | sample CNSS1metaG_FD_160096 | JGI IMG/M metagenome (GOLD analysis project Ga0214542, IMG submission 160096) | Root nodule microbial communities from cowpea collected in UCLA plant growth center, Los Angeles, California, USA - CNSS1 | ecosystem: Host-associated > Plants > Roots > Nodule | place: USA...
TAAAAAAAAAAAAAAAAAAAAAACTAAACGAAATGTGTGTTCTGTTTCACGCATGTTAGAAACAGTTCGGTGAAATATTAAAACGAAGAGATCATGAAATATTAAAGGAGGCTGCGTGCGGTGGCTGAGGAGGAGAACAGTGTGCACGCTCCGGAAAAGAAGACTCTGTCGAGGCTGTGTGGGAGAAGAGTGGGAGAAGAAGGATGAAGAGTGTGTGGAGGTGTAGAAGCTGTGTGGGAGAAGAGGCACAACAATGGGATAAAAGACCTTGCAGCTAGGTCAAAGATTCCTGTTGGGGGTGCAGACTGCAAAGAATCTGTTTTATTGGGTGCGTTTTGGGGGTACAGGGTGTATGGCTTCGGGGGGTGCAGAGGAGATGCGGTAAAAGAAATAGTAACTGCTTTTTTATCATGGACAAACATAAAAATAAATTAGATTTTGGAGGTACAGAAGAATTGATTGGAGGTGCAGGAGGAAGCCCCCGACATTGAGATATAAGTGGGCTGTAGAGCCCAGTTTAAAACCAAACATAAACAAGGTTTTTTTGTCCTGTACCCTTACGATTATTGCATTCCAATATCAATGTGAAAAAGACTAAAATACCTTCATTGTTGAGGAATGACAACAAAGCCGAACAAGTATACCTTCATCCTCGTCTTTAATCTAACAGACATTAACTTTTTTATTTTATGTAAAAAAGTATATTCATACTCACACTTTTAATCTAACAGACATTAACTTTTTTATTTTATGTAAAAAAATATATTCATACTCACACTTGTACTCATTTTTAAATATTAATAAAATAATTTTTATTTATATAAATAAAAATCATAATAAATAAAACATGATATAAATATTTTATGTCACAAGGATAAATGTCTCATTTTCTTCAAAAGTAAATAATAAAAATAAAATTATAATTATATAAATATCAAATAATAATTAAATAAAGATCAAATAATTATAGAAAATAATAAAAATAGTTAAATGTGTGTCTTATAAGATGTTGTAATTCTAAGGACTAATGAAAAGTTAATATATTTTTTTTAATTTACCAAATAAATTAATGTATTTTAATAATTTAAAATGAAACACAAGTACGAAGACAAATATGATATTGGCATTGGTATAGGCATAGAGACGGAACAAATATGCATATCTTTATCTTCATAGTCATTTTAAAATATTAGATATTACTCGTAGTTAAATCCGTATCTAATCGATATATGAATTTTTCGTCTGAACCAAGACCAATTCAAATATTATTCGTAGAGATAAGTTAATTTGTTGTCCATATCCAACCCCAAAACGAGTCAACAATGCAACGACAGAAGCCACACTTTGAAACCACCCAATGCGATGGATAACACACTCAAATACCACCCAATGTTGTAGACAACAACAACCACTTGTCGAAAAACTTAGCTTTCTTGAACTTTCGTTGCTATGGCAAAACCCACAACATTACCAAACCACAAAACGATTAACCTTTGCAACGCCAGAATACACAATCAGAAATTAAGTAATAAAAAGGGAAACACACTCACAAAACACCCAATGTCGTCCAGAAGACCAATCACTTGCCAGAAAACTTGATTTTGTTCAACTATGGTTTCTCTACACAAGATAACAACTTTACCAACCCACAACATGAATCAGTCATGGAACTACAGACGACCACAATCTAAATCCACCTAATGTTGTCCATAACACCAAAGACAAGCCGGCTGTTCACTCTTGTCAAACGCAAAATGTTTTTCGCTTTTCTCTATGAAACACCTAATTCAATTGCCTCCAAATACGCACGTGTGAATAACGGTTTAAAATAAAGACATGTGGGTAGTGTCAAATATGAGTAAAACAAAGGTGTTAAAATAACATTTTCGATATTTTTTTTAACACAAACAAGCATATTAAGTTTAGGTTTACTTATATAAATTTGAGAACTCTCAATTGTGTCCCTAATAGAGTTTTATGGTGTTTTGAATAATCAATACATTTATATTTTTCAATTGAGTTCTCATTGTTAAATTTTGCTGTTAAATGAGTGAGATGGCTATTAAGTAACTAACGTGGTTATGTGGTTGTTATCTTATTATGTCACTTAGCTGAGTTAACACTCCATGTTATTTTATTATTTTAACATTTTATAAATTTATAATTTTATAATTATAAAATTTTATAATTTTGAAATTTTATAAATTTTTAATTGTGTAATTTATAATTTTATATTTTGATAATTTTATTATTTTACTTTAAATTGTATAACTATAGAATTAAGATTTGTAATTTTAATCCAAAATTGAATATGTCATAATTTAATATTTCATTCTAAAAAATATAACACCATAAAAACCTAATACCACTTACGGATTATTTAATGTCACGAACTTAGTAACATATCTAATCAATGAATATAATTTGATAAAAAATAAAGAACATAATTTTTTTAATTTTTATATTTTATAGTTTTTTAATTTTTCAATTTTATATTTTACAATTTTATAATTTTAATTAATTTTATAAAAATAAATGTAACAAACTATTATGTGACATAGTCATAAATAAAATATTGTGCGGCAACAAATAAATAAGGTGACAATAGAGTATAATTATGACATCATATAGTTAGTTAATAGACAAATTTAAATAGAAGGATTCAATTAAAAAAGTTTAAAATTTTAAAGAATCAATATATCACAAATATTTAACAAGAGCTCAATTAAAGGGTTTTTGTTCATGCGGGAACCAGTAAGAGAAGTCAAACATAAATATTGCCTTACCTCAATTTGCAATTTCTCGAGCTCGCTCCTCCTCGATTTGCATATGTCATCTGCTGGTATCACAGTTTAGACCCATGAGGGGTTATCTGCAGAGAGGACTCCGACGATCAAGTCAGCCAAAAGATTTTCAGAAAGTCAAATCTTGGGATGAATGAATGCATACCTTTAATTGCTGGGGTCCACACATATTTATAGAGTTATTAATTATGTCTAGCCTTGTCGTGGGTTGGGTCGTAGATGGGCCTGGACCTGACCCAGGCCCTTAGTTGATGATTGTTGGTACCAAGGGCCTTGTCTGTAATAATGTAAGTATGGTCAACAAATGTCGTCTGGTTCTCTGAAGTAGGCAGCCTAGGCCGCTTACACTTGTCCAGTTATTCATTTGATAACTATTTACAGGGCTGTACGTAGACAGGTTTAGCCGTGCAGTTTTATTAGTCTGCCTAGGTACAGTACACCAATCTGCCTAGGTGCAGTACAATTTTAAATTTATCAAGACTCAAAATTTAATTAAACCTGTATTTTATTTTAAAATTTAGATCTTTTATAATAAAATTGTTAAACAGATAAAAAATGTTACATTTTCAAGAATTAAAAAAAAATCATAAAAGTACTACTTACGTTTATTAATGGTTAATTAATCTTAAACATGTAATATTATATTTAAAATTAACAATTAATTTCTTTCGATTCTTGAAATTCAATTTATATAAATTTTTTTAATATATGTTATGTTATGATATGATAATATTATTATTTAATTATTTCTATAAATTATTAAACTTTTTTATTTTTTATATCACGTCTATTTATTATATGTAACTTTAACAATTAAATATACATAATTAAATTTATTTATTTGAATATAATAATAAATATATTTTTTATTAAATAATTAGTTATTTATTTTTTAAATTGGTGAACTCATAAGAATTTTTTTAGTAAAGTGGACTACTTTTGTAATTTATTAAGTTCAAATAGACCTTGTCAAACCTTTAGTGAAATATTCTGTTTTATTGTACACTGTATGAATTTGTTTCTCTGGCAAACAAAAATACAACGTAACTTTGTTTTTTTTTTTTTTTTGAAAACTCCTACTATAATTTGGCTATCTTGGTGACCAATTCTAAGCAATTTTTTTTAATTTTAAAAAATTTAAAAATCGTTTATTTATTAAAATTTTAATTTTTTTTATTAAAAGTAGTTTATTATAAATTTAAAATTTAGTTACTGTGGCGAGAATTTGAAACTAAGAAAATATATTCAATTTAATTTTTATAAATAAGTCAGGAGAAAACAATTTGAAGACTAAAGATATTAAATAAGATAATTTAAATATATATTTATGATAATTATGATAATAAGAAAATTACGATAATAATATATTATAAGGATGGTTGTTTTATGTAAAATTAAATTTGAGAGATGTATATTTATTTGATTAAAATAATATATGTAATAAAATTTTATGTGTAGTTAGTTAGAAAAATAAAATAAAATAATAACATGATTGTAGGTGAAATTATTTGAAAAGAAAATTAATGTAAAGTTAAAAATTAGGTATATGAATATGTAAAACATTTAGATTTATTTATAAAAAGATATTTATAGAAAGTACAAAACAAAATATATAGTACAAAATTTAATTTTTATAAAGATTTTAAATATAGAAAAATATATATGTACTGTATGAATCATAATAATTATATTAATGTGTTTATGAATCTAAAATATTGAATTGTCTTGTCTATTTTTCTAAATAAATCCTAAAGCACCTATCATACATATGTGATAAGTCTTCTAAAAATAAGTAGGGAGCTAGGAACGACTTTTTTAAAATTACATACAGCATGTTTGATGTACTTGGTGTGGACCATAATAATAATTATATTGAAGTCTTTTTGAACCAAAACTATTGAATTGTCTTGTTTATTGTCCCAAATAAAGATGCAAAATTCATAGTTGTGTCATTATTTTCACCCTTAAGTAAAGTTGTTGACGGTGTTTTTTACACCTAACTTATTTTGTATGCTTTCTCAAGTGATTTTAGTACGTTCAGTGGAAAAAATAAATAAGAAAAACAATGCTTATCATATTTTTATAACATTTACAATAGCTTGATAAGGGTGAAAAATTCATAGTGGTGTCAGTAAGAATCTTGTCTGCAATAAAGGTTTTTGGGACCACCCATGATTTGTAGTTCTTATCTACCACATATGTGATTACAATTTAGAAATAACAAGGTTAGCTATTTTCATTGAGTCACTAGTTTGCAAAAAGAGAGGCTTATCATGTCTGAATTATTTAAATTATCATATATATTTAAATTATTTTATTTAATATTTTTATTTTTCAAATTATTTACTCCTTACTTATTTATAAAAATTATATATTTTCTTAGTTTCAAATTCACCTCATAGTAACAAAATTTTAAATTTATAATAAATTATTTTTAATAAACAAAAAATTTTAAAATTTTAATACAAAATGATTTTTAAAATTAGAAAATAAAGAAAATATGCTTAGAATTCATCTCCACGAAACCGAATTCTAGCAGAAATTCTGAAAAATAAAATCACGTTGTATTTTTGTTTGCCACAGAAACGAATTCGTACTATTTCACTAAATAATATTCGACAAGGTTTGTTGAACGTAATAAATAATAAGGTCCACTTTACTAAAAATTCAACTTTTAATTAATACCTGATACCCTACTGTGCCGGGTGGGTGGGTTGGACAGTTGGAATGACAAGACACTTCTTTCAGAATAAACAATTAATCAATATATATATTAATGCTTTTCATGATCACAATAATATCTTTTAAATATATATATATATATATATATATATATATATATATATATATATATATATATATATATATATATATATATAAACTGAATTGTCGGCACCATTTCTGCAATTCATATATTTAAACTTAATTATATAAACCAATGCATCACACAACCATTAGTTTTAAGAAAAATGTTTAATTTAAGGTTATTTTTACTATTATGGTGTAATTTATATTTAATAATTACTTAAAATAATTAAATATATTTTTATCTTTATTTTTTAATGAAAATTAGAATTAATCTTTTTTAAAAATACACCAGTTTAATCTTACATTATATACGACTTGTCCTTTTGAAGTCATACAAACCATTACGACATGTTCATGTTTTAGAAATTGCTCATTTAAGTAATTATCAAATATAATTACACCTGGATAAAAAAACCTTAATTCAAAGGTTTACGTTTTAAGTTGAAAAATGTTTGTTCTAAAGTAATTGATAACTTATTTTAAGAAGTATTTTAGTCACGGAAAAGAAAAGTTAACTTTATATTTATAAAACAAAATAAAAAAATTAAAAAGTTATTGGATATTGAAATAATAGTACCTTTTAAGTTTACATGTTTTTCAAATTATTGCATCATAATAATAAATTAAGGAGTTAGGTAGAGAAGTTGGCTTTATATATGGGAATATATGCAATAGGTGTAAATTAGACAATGATAAGAATGGATGCATCTTCTTTGCATATAGCAATGTTTCCATGGTTTGCCATGGGACATTTAACACCTTATCTCCACCTCTCCAACAAATTAGCAAAAAGAGGACACAAAATCTCCTTCTTCATCCCTAGAAGAACCCAATCCAAGTTAGAGCAATTCAACCTCTTTCCACATCTCATCACCTTTTACCCTATCAATGTTCCTCATGTTGAAGGCCTTCCTCATGGTGCAGAAACCACTTCCGATGTGCCTTTCTCCTTAGCTCCACTCATTATGACAGCTATGGATCGCACCGAGAGGGATATAGAGCTTCTCCTCAATCAACTAAAACCGCAAATTGTTTTCTTTGACTTCACATATTGGCTACCAAGCATTACTTCCCGTTTGGGGATCAAATCCATTCTAAACTTGATCATTAACCCTGCCACAATATCTTACACAACAGTCCCTGAAAGGATGAACCACAAAGGTACCTTAACTGAACTTGATCTTATGCAACCCCCTCTTGGTTACCCCGTATCATCGATCAAACTTCATGCACATGAAGCTAAGCTCCTTGCTTCTATGAGGAACTTAGAATATGGTAGCGGTATTCAATTTTATGATCGCGTCTATGGTTGTCTAACATCATCAGATGCAATTGCATTCAAAGGTTGTAGAGAAATTGAGGGGCCTTATGTTGACTACCTTGCTGAGCAGTTTGGGAAGCCTGTTCTCCTTTCGGGTCCTGTCATACCTGAGCCACCCAACACTGTTTTAGAGGAAAAATGGAGTGCATGGCTTGGAAGGTTCAAGGATGGTTCTGTGGTTTTCTGTGCACTTGGAAGTGAATGGAAATTACCACATGATCAGTTCCTTGAGTTGTTGTTGGGTCTTGAACTTACAGGGCTTCCATTTTTGGTAGTTCTAAAAGTCCCTATTGGGTTTGAGACAATTGAAGCTGCACTGCCAGAAGGGTTTAAGGAAAGGGTTAAGGGGAGAGGGATTGTTGACAGTGGTTGGATACAACAACAATTGATTTTGGAACACCCATCGGTGGGTTGTTTCATAACACACTGTGGAACTGGTTCATTAACTGAGGCATTGGTAAATAAGTGTCAAATGGTGTTACTGCCACAACTTGGTGGTGACCATGTCATCAATGCAAGGATGATGGGTAGTAACTTGAAAGTTGGGGTTGAAGTGGAGAAAGATGGAGAAGATGGTTTGTTCAGAAAGGAGAATGTGAGTAAAACCGTGAAGATTGTGATGGATGAGGAGAATGAGATTGGCAGAGAAGTTAAAAAAAATCATGCAAAATGGAGGAATTTCTTGATAAGGCATGATTTAGAGTCAATTTGCATTGATGACTTTTGTCAAAAACTTCAAGATTTGCTCAAATAATTATCAAATTTTAAAAATGTATTCCATAATAACGAGAGTTCCGGAAATAATTAATGCATCAATAATATTAAAAGGAGGAAATTCTCGGTTAAACCAATCTCTTCTCTAATTACCATTTTATATTATCATTGTATAGTCCTATTTCTTTTATAATGATGATTTTATAATTAGAATTCCGGTATAATCTTGAGAACTTGTACGTTAATTCTCTCTCACAGAGTTATTTTTCTTCTCAGACCCTAACTTTTGCTCCCTTGCCTGTGAATTTTATGAAATATTTTTGTCAAACCAATTTTCACTTTCTAATGATTTTATAGGGATGTTATTCCCGTAAAATGAAATCATATTGATGTTAGTAGGGGATGGCTGCAATAAAAAAGACAAATAATATATATATATATATATATTGTGATAAAATATCTCGTATGTTTGGTGTTGGTTTTGATTAAGAATGATGATTTGAATGAGACTGCGCTGATTAGGGATGGCAACGGGACGGGGCAGGACGAGGACATGTTTCGCTATCCCATGTCGATCCCTATAAAAAAAATTCATTCCCATTCCCATACCCAAATCTAACGGATATCAAAGTTTTATCTCATTTCCATCCTCACCAGGTAACGAGTATAATCTCGTACTCATACCCGTGTCCATTTCCTTACTACTTCAATACAAATTTTAATTAATTTTTATAAAATTTATGGTAAAGGAAACATAATATTATCAAATATTCAATATTAGGAGGATGATTGTTTCTTCGATATCAAATACTTTGAAATAAATTATAATTGTTTACATTTTAGATTAGAATACAAAATAAAGTTTCATGAGAACTAAAACATTTATTAAATTTGCAAACATTAATGAAACCTAGTTGATAAAATTTGAAAATATTTTTAAAAAAATTTAAAGGAAAACAAATATTCAAATTAAAATATATTTTAAATGTTTGTTTACTTCAGTTTTTTAAATTCTAATGAATCTCTTTTTTTATACACTAATAAAAATGATAATACATCACTTAATCAAAATGACGCAAATAACAAATAATAAACATAATAATAAAATTTTAACATGGATATTATATCTTTTGAACTCCAATATATGTTGGATGGTGATAAAAAAATATTCATGGCAAATTATTGTAGTAAATAAAAGTTATTTATACAATTATAGTGAAAAAATTGCAGTATGATTGATATAATGAATTAGAAAATAAAAAATAAATAAAAATATTAAAAAATTAACAAATGTGTGTCTTAGAAACAATTTGAGAAACTATTGAAAGAAATCGCACAAAGAAAAACAAATGTATAATTAAGGGTATGATAAGATGAAAAGTTCCTTAGACATCTAAGAACACTTTTCAAATATCAACATATATACTCAATGGTAGAGAAATAATTGTTTTAGCGAAACAAAAGAGTTCTTCAAATGAAACAAAAATTAATAAAAATAAGTAATTTTTTTATATTACCTAATAAATGAAAGGTTTATACTATTAAACACTTAAATTGAGAGTATTAAACATACTCATGTGAAAAGAAAATATACAATAAATAAAAATATTAAAAAATAATAGAAATATTCAAATATGAGACATAAATTTTTTTTAATTGACATACATAATTTTAATATAATTACATAAATGTTATAATAAGATGAAAAATATATTGGAGATGCGAATGAGTTTCATGACAAACTAAATAATTAGAAGAAATAAATAAATAAATATATATAGGGTTACTTAATTAATTGTGAATATTTTAATAATTTAAATGATGACAGAGATATGGCGGGGATATGAACATCCCCATAACCATCCCTATACCCAATTGAAAAAGTCAGGGATTCCTCATACCCATGCCCAGTCAATGCGGGGATTCCCCGTCAAAACGGGGACGGTTCAGACAATACCTACGTAGACGAGTTTATTTGCCATCTCTAGCGGTGATAGTACATAAAAAGTTATTCATCAAACCTTAGATAATACATACGTAATATGACTTTCTTCTTCTTTTTAATTAAAATAAAATGAAAAGTTTACACCATATAACTGATTCTATTTATTTTCTCGTCCAATCAGACACTCATTTGATCCAAACCGCACATTTTCATCACAAATATGCATCCTCAAAGAAGCATTGGATTTAGGGATATTAACTGGGCAGATAGGGTACGGGTAATAGCTCCCCCATATCTTACCTGCTAGATAAATATCTGTTTCGTATTCGTATCCGTATCCGTTGGGTATCCGTTATGCAGATACTCCTTTATTTTTTTCATATCCACGGGTACCCACATATATTTACAAAATTATTTAAAAAATTAATATTTAATCATAAATTCAAATAAAATAAAATAAAATATATCATTGTCATGAATTTTAAATAAAGTTCAAATAAACTCAAGTTCATACAAGTCCAAATAATTATACAAATAAATATAAAATGACATTCAACACAATGAAAATACTTTAATTAGTGCTTTGATCAACAAGCCCACTTTCTTCGATTGATTCTTGAAAAATAAACAAAATAAATAAATAATAAACCTTAACTGCCACGTGCCAAGTATTCTTATTTTGATTCCATCATTTGACAATAAGCATACCATAAATGTCATTGTCTATATAAGGTTTGATGTATATGCCCAATTTCAAAGAAAGGAAAGAGAAGAATGTCAAGGGTGTACTTGAAAGAAGAAAACATACCAATACTTGAAGCTGAAAGAATGAAGACAGAAGACAATACAAGATGTGCAACTTAGAAAAAATTATGTCAGAATGTTTTTTACTAATATATATATATATATATATATATATATATATATATACGAGTGTATTTTTGTGTATTAAAGTTTAGCGTGTACGAGTAGGGATGTCAACGGGGCGGGTAGGGTACGAGTAGTAGCTCCCCCGAACCCTACTCGTTGGATAAATATTTGCCTCGTACCCGTACCCATATCCGTCGGGTATCCGTTATGCGGGTACCCGCCTATTTTTTTCATATCCGCAGGTATCCACAGGTACTCGCAGGTATTTACAAAATTATTTAAAAAATAAATATTTAATCATAAGTTCAAATAAAATAAAATAAAATACATCACTGTCATAAATTTTAAATAAAGTTCAAATAAACTCAAATTCATACAAGTCCAAATAATTATAAAAGTAAATATAAAATGACGTTCAACACAATAAAAATTCTTTAATTAATGTTCTGATGAGAAAAACCCACTTTCTCCGATTAATTCCTGAAAAATAAACAAAAATAAACAAATAATAAATCTCAATTGTCACGTGTCAAGTATTCTTATTTCGATTCCATCATTTGACAACAAGCATACCATAAACGTCATTGTCTATATAGGATTTGATATATATGTCCAATTTCAAATAAAGGAAAGAGAAGAATGTCAAGGGGTATACCTCAAAGAAGACAATGTACCGATACTTGAAGTTTGAAGAATAAAGACAGAAGACAAGACAAAATGTACAACTTAGAAAAAATTAGGCCAAAATGTTTTTTACTATTATATATATATAT
>Ga0214542_1012223_pt1 | contig 11227 bp, 5 predicted proteins | sample CNSS1metaG_FD_160096 | JGI IMG/M metagenome (GOLD analysis project Ga0214542, IMG submission 160096) | Root nodule microbial communities from cowpea collected in UCLA plant growth center, Los Angeles, California, USA - CNSS1 | ecosystem: Host-associated > Plants > Roots > Nodule | place: USA...
TGTCCCCCAAAATTTTATATTTTTATATATATATATATATATATATATATATATAATATAATATAAAAATATAATTTTTTTTAAATTGTAGGTAATGCATATTAAAAATTAATAAAAAATAATTTTTTTATTTTTTATTTCTTTTATTTAAATATAACATTTAATATAAATACATAATAAAACATAAAATTAAATATAATAAAAAATGAAAATATTCAGGTTTAATTTTTCTTTTGGTTCCTGTTTTTATTTAAAAATTGACACTAGGATTAGGTTAATTACATCAACAAAGTGAATTATTCATATTAAGAATCTCAATTTTAATGAAAAGATCATTGATTTGTTTCGAGGAATTTAACGAAATTTATTGTAAAAGACCGAATTACATCAGTTTTTCAAAAATTGGAACCAAATTGAGATTAAAAAAACATTAGAGGACCAAATTAACATTTTTAAAGGAAAGCATAAATCAAAAGAGTAATTAAACCAAATATTTATTGACATAATTTTTATGTTTCTTTTCATTGTCTTTTTAGTTTTTCACAAATTGTAATAATCTCTCACTCTCATATGTCTTTTTTGTTTTTGTTTTTAAAGATAAAAAATTAAACATAAACTCATTATATTTCTCATTTATCATCTTCCTTTCCCGTCCCTTGTCTTACTTGATAATGAAAACATTATTTTTTTTATCTCATGAGTTTTTTGTATATTTATTTTTTTATGAATATAGAAAAAATAATAATGTATTATGTATTAATAATAATGAATATATTTTTGTTTTAATAATTACGTGTCTTAATTTTTTATTAGATTATGATCAATTATTTTTTAGTATTGTTTACAAAAAAGGTATATTGATAAAGAATGGAAGAATAAATGAATCGTTTAAGAGTGATGAAAAGGAAATTATTGACTAAAACAAGATAGATTCTACCTCTTCACATATGTTGAAGTATTATACTAATCATAAAAAATGTTCAGTTAGAGAAGTCATTTTTTGAAGCATTATACTAATTATTGAATCTAATGATCTCAAAATTATATTACTTTGCCCCCTCTAATACTTTTCGTTAAGATCCGCCACTGGCTTCATCACAAGTTAGGAACAAGGCAATAAAAAAAAGAATAAAGGAGAGAAAAATAGACACAGAAAATTTAACGTAGTTTGGTGTATAATGTGTATGTCTACCTCCACGACTACACTAGGATGGGAAGAAATTAAGTCATTTTTAAATAATAAATTAATTAAAATTAATGAATTGTATCAATAAAATGTAACTCATACATTTATTATTTTGAAAAGGGAAAAGCAAATTTTGAAAAATGAGATTTTCTTTTTATAGTTTTCACTTTTTTCTCTTCATATTTCGCTGGAAAGTAAACTTTAGGAACCAAGTGGTATATTTCTTTTTACTTTCCTTGCTACCAAAGAGGGATGTATTTTCTTTTTAGTTGTTTTTCTACACTAATAATATTTCACGTTACATTTTCTTTTACAAACAATATGTCATCTTTTATTCTATATTGAGAACGTATATATAATGATTCGAAACAAACCATGTTCAGTGCTTCAGATTTCGAAGTGAAACTTAACTTTGTATTGAGAAAGTATACAGGCATATTCCATTCATATATACTCACTCACGCAATATTCAATCTAGAGATAGTAGGATGATTTCGTTTATAAACCTAAATATGAAAATTTTTATCTACTAATTGACTTAGAGTGAATATTTATGATATAACTAAAGGTTGTTATGATTAGTCCGTGTGCTAATATTTTCAGAAGAAGTCATAGTAAATATGAAATATGGTGGTAGTTTTTTAGTTTTTTTAAAGATGTAGATTTCTATTTATGCATTTGTAGAATTATTTATGTTTTGAAACACGTTTGGAGGAAAGATATTGAGAACCTTTAGTTGGAGGATAATTCTACTTCAATTATTTGATTTATTGGATCAACAAGTTGGATCTTAGAAGAAGATAACATTGGTGCTTGCATTCATATAAATATATATGCAGTTTAAAATTTTTTTAAAAAAATATTATTGTGTTGATAAGTTAGCTAATTTAATAAAGACTCAACTAAAAATACTCAAAGTTATTCAAAATTTAAAACTTGTTATGAATTAATGATTGTTCATTAATTTGATACATTTACTCATATGATTCATTACTATTTATGTAAATATTTGTATTAACTAGTTGATTTTTTTCCTTTATGGAGGATTACTTGTTGTATCTATAAATAAGACTCTTCCTATCAGTAATAATACACATAGAAGTTACTCCTCATTATCTCATTCTTTATTCTTCCTTTACTTTTTACTTCTTCTCTTTTATCTTAGTTTTATTTTATAACACATTATCACCATGATGCTCCAACCAACTGAGGACTAGTGAAAGTCTTTTTTTTTAACGACAGTGTTCTGCGTGTCTCAATCCAGACTCTTTCTAATCCTTTATTCATTTACAATTTTACCTTATATTCTTATTCTCGTGATAAGAATTATTTGACTTTATCAATTTTTATCTCCGTCTTATTATTTTTATTTTTATTATGATAGTGATTATTATTATTATTATTATTATTATTAATATTATTATTATTATTTTATGTGCTAGTTCTAAACACACAAAATGTTACAAATTTTGAATTTGTGACCCTTGATATTACAAAGATGAATTACTTATATTCGATATTAAATGTTGAAATATATTTAGATGTAATAGGTCTTAGGATACCATTAAAGAAAGAAATAAAGCACCTAAGAAACTAATTTGATCTTGCGACAACAATATTGTGAAAAGAGATTTCACAAATATTATGAATTGATTTTATGCCTTTGTATGGTTGAACTAAGCAATGAAGCTTTTGATGGAAAATCATAGGATCCGCTCAATCTGCTTCATTCCAAGAAGTGAATGCAGCAATAAATATTATGAATTTATTTCATGTCTTTGTATGGTTGAACAAAACAATGAGCTTTTGATAGAAAATCATAAAACATATCCAATTGGTTTTGCTTCATTCCCAGAAGCAACATTTGATTTATATTTTCATGATCGTGATATTGATTACGAACATGGTTATAAAGAAAATTTCAAAGACACATTTTGTCACCATAAGTGGCACAATAATGTCAAAAACAGAAAAGAAAAATGTGAAAATATTGGTAAATAAGATGAAAGTATATATTATCATTACGTTAATAAAGGCCATTTGAATTGTATTTGTCATACACCAAACTATCTTACAAATAATGAGAAGAACATTGTTCTTGTATTTATATGAAAAGATCAAAAAATGAATTTGCCATAATTATTGTTTATGTAAATGACATAAACATTGTTGGAACTCCTACTGAGTTCACAAAGGTAATTGATTACTTAAAGAAAGAATTTGAGAAGAAGGATTTTGAAAAGACATTTTTTTTAGATTACAAATTGAGTATTTAAACAAATGTGTTTTTATACATCAAGAGACTTATATAATTAAGGTGCGTAAAATGTTATAAATGAATAAGTCAAATCCATTGTGCACTTTAATAGTTGTGAGATCGTTAGATGTTGATTAGACCTTAAGAAAATGATGAAGATCTTCTTGGTTCATAAGCACCATATCTTACTTAGTGTCATAGAAACAATAATGTATCTTGCTAATTATACTCGACCTAATATTACATTTGCTGTAAATTTGTTAAGCAAGATATAGTTCTTCAACTACAAGAAGAAAATGGTTTAGAGTAAAACGTATACTTCATTACCTTAAGGGTACTACGAATATGTTCCATTCAATTGATTCTGAATCAGACCAAATGGGTTATGTATATGCATGTTATTTTACATATTATCACAATGTCACAATGATTGATCACAAACAAGATGTTTGTTCACATGTGGTAGCACAATGGTTTCATGATGGTATATGAAACAAACCATAGTAGCAACATCATCTAATCATACATAATTACGAGGAAAGTTGTGAATATGTTTGAAGTGCGGGTTACCACGATATAAGCAAAAAAACAATAGTGAAGATAGTCAAGAAATAAAAAAAAGGGATGATCTCTCTTTTTAAATAGTTTGGTAACTTCCAATCGTACTCAGACTTAAGTGTTTGTTTGCGAATCCAAAAAACATTAGAAAACGTTAGATAACATGTAGATAAAGGAAGATGTGATGGACTACTTCGTCATCCGACTAATTCAATGTAATTGACAAATATTGATCATGAATTTCTCCAGTTCGGTAAGAATGTAAAAATCTTTGATTTGATTTAGTTACGAATAGAATGAATCAATTTGATAATTTAATAAAAATATCAAATATAATATTTATACAAATAGTAAATTGGGTCACAGTTTAGAGAGGGATAACATTTCTCTATTGAAAAACAAAGAATTGAATTGAATCAAATAAATATATATAAAAACTGAATTGAATACTAACATTGTTCTATAATATCACGTGTTATTATCCTATAGTGCCATGTGTCCACCACAGAACTTGAAACGTGAGTAACAAAAAGTTTTGAAGAAAAAAAATAGAACTCAAAATAGTGCTAACCGACATTAACATGTCTTTATTGCATTTTGTAAAGTACTAAAGAAAAATGAAACTGAGTTAATTCAAAAATTAAGATTTAATTGAAAAAAAAATAAAAGTGTTGACTTAGTTACAACTTTTCAATCAAAATGAAAGTGAAATTAATAATTTTTTTTTACAGTGTAGGATAAAGACAAAACAACTTTTTTATACTCCGTATGAAACTGTTCCAATAGATGAAATAGTTGGTTGTCGTTCTTGGAGTTGTGTGTGAATGAAAGCTAGTTTCTCCATGTCAAAAGGATTAAACTAAGGAAATCCTAAATCTCACTGCTCTATTTGACAGAAAGATGCGCTAGTATTGTGCAATTCATTTATAAATCAAATTATATCTAAAAATGAAAACCCACAATATTAGAAGGAATTTTCTTTTACCAAATTATCAGTTTATTTAGACACTCTTTTAAATCATATGTCAGAATTAACTGTCATATAAAATAACTTATGTTAGTGTTTTTACGTTCAATTTGCTGTAATCTTAATGAACACAAATATACAACTTGCTTATTATTTGAATAGTATACATACAAAACATAGTATATTCATAGAAACAAATGAAAACTATAATATTTTAATATTTCGTTGAACATTTTTTTTTATGCTTGGGAAATATTATTATATCGCTGACCAATTTATTTACACACGTTTTTTTTGGTACTGTTTTAAAATGACTTATGGCAACATTGTTTTTGTGTTTCTACGTTCAATTTGCCATAACTTTAATGAACATATATACACAACTAGTTTAGTTTAGATTTTTTGGTAAAACATATATGCTTACTACTCATTAAAACAAAGAATTAAAAAAAAAAATGAAAACCTACAATATTGGATGGTCTTTCCGTTTACTTGCTTGGTAAATAAATGGTTGACAATTTATGTCACTTAATGTAGACACTTTTTTTGGTATTTTTTTATATCAGAATCTTTTGTATATTGTTACTGTTTAAAATAACTTTTGGCAACATTAATTTTTGGTGTTTTTATGTTCCATTTGCATAGATACAATATTCGGTCAAATAGTACATACTTAGTACTTATAATAACAAGGGTTAAATATATTTTTGGTTTTTAAGTTTTAGTAAAATTTAAAATTAGTCTCTCTTTAAAAATTTTGACCAATTTAGTCATTCATTTTTAGAAATACGTAAATTTAGTTCTTTTAATCAAATTTTGTTGAGTTTATCTAACGTTTCAAATACATTTTACGATAATACTTGAGTTAACATCAAACAGAAAATGTGTCAAACGGGATAAATAATTCAAATATTATCATGAAATGTGTTTGTTACGTCAGATAAACTTAACAAAATTTAGTTAAAATAACTAAATTCACACATTTCTATAAATGAAAAACTAAATTAGTCAAAAATTACGAAAAAAGACTAATTCTAAATTTTCCTAAAAATTGAGGGACAAAAATACTAAAAACATATTTATCTCTAATAAATTTGAAACAAAACAGGAAAAGCTACAGTATTGGAAGGTTTTCCTTTGACCAAAATTTGAGAATTATAAGCAGATCAGAGTCAGTTGTATGTTAGTACTGTTCTAAGCACGGCTACATTATTGTTGTCGTTTTTATGTTCTATTTGATATAATCTTAATTGGTATATACGCATCTTGCATAGATTAATTTGTCACCAGAGAGAATCGTACATAGGATGGTAATGTAATTAAAAATTCATGATATATGTTGAAGTAGAAACTTACTTCTACATGTACAAACATTTCTTACGTGAGACTTTTGTGTAAATATATTATACAATAGGTTTGCAATATTAATATAGAATATATAAATATAAATAAGTATTTATATGCACTACAAATAAAATCCCTAAATAATAATTAATTTTAGTGACAATTTATACACAAAAAATTATTGGTAACTAAAATAATTTTTATTATAAATAATTAGTCTCTAAATTGATAACTAAAATAGTTTTTATTATAAATTAATATCTAAATTTGTTATTAACATTATCTACAAAGGTTTTGACTACCAAAGAAGTTGGTCTCTAAATTGATCCCTAAATTGAAGAACAATTTCTTTGATAACTAAAATCTTGATAGATAACCAATTTAAAGATCAATTCATAATAAAAATTATTTTAGTTACCAATTTATAAACCAATAATAATTTTTTATTCATAATGAAACTATTTTATTTACCAAATTTTTAATTTTTAAATTAATATTCAAATTAATTGATACACAAACTAATTATTTTTTGTCACTAAAATTTGTATTATTTAAGATTTTTTTTAAAGATAAAACTTAAAACTAAAAAGAGAATTGGTTCAGTACCTCCACAAATTGAATTATTTTGGAACAATTGGATTTTTTTTTACTAATATTCATTAATTATGGAACATATAATCGATTTGTGTTTTAATATATATATATATATATATATATATATATATATATATATATATATATATATATATATATATATATATACCAAACTCATGATAACAATTACATTTCATCAAATATAAGCAAACTATAATCTAAATAAATAGATTGAGATAAAACATGAAAGCAATTCTTTATGAATTAAAGTTAAATTAATTAATTTATCGGGGTAATGATCTCTTTTAGGAAAAAAGATGAAAAACTTTGAAGCTCATATGTGCTTACAAAAATACAAGTACTAATGTTATCTCTCTCTCAAACTCTAAGAAACTACTTGTTAGATCCAAAAATCATAGTACATTAAAGAAGAATCACTTTTCAACAAAGAGTTTTTGAAATTTCTCTCTCCAAACATGTTCCAATATATAAATAGTTCCATAAATTTAACATAAAGAAAAGTTTGATTCACTAAAAAAACTGCTAAATAAACCACTTACATATTTATCCTGACTTCCTCTAAACATATTAATACATGAAGTCAAACTAGAATCCCTAACTACATCGTCAATATTCATCCTAAACCAATTCACAAATGTAACTTATTTCTTTTATTGATTCAGAAGTATTTGTTGCTTATTTATTTTATACATCTGAGTAATTTTCTTTTCAATCACGATGTCATTGTATTAAATTTAGTGGAAATTTTTGTATTTAAAGGTGTTTAGTGGCATAATTCTTTCTCCAAAGTTTTTAATCTAAGTATACATTCTATTCAATTCTTTTTAGACCGATTTTCATTTAACTGCTACTGATTCTAGAAGGGAATGACAACTGTTCTTAAAGTATTTATTAACATTAATTACTCAACTCTAGTTATTAGTAATTCAACCCATTTTGGACACTGATATTTGCAATATATTTTTGTTTTGTTGAAATGGTATAAGTGCAATATTTATATGGCAAAAGGATATAAATGAACATGTGTTTGTCAGAAGTGAGGGACAGGAGAGACAAAAGCAATGAATGCACAACAACTTGTACAAGGAAACACAGTTAGAAAATAGAAACAAGTGTATGTTGGAATATGCAGAACACGAATTTTTTGTCTTGTCTCATAAAGTCAAATGGATGTTTGGAAGTTTTAAATATATAGGCTACTTGATATTTCAATCAGATTTTGATGAATATTGAAAATAAATATTAAAGTAATATTTATTGAATCTCTTTCTGTAATTTTCTTAAAATTGATTTTGTAAAACAAACCTTGATTTAAGTTTTATTTTTATGCGATCGAACTCTATAAATTTTTAATATATAAATTATATTACAATAAATTTTTACAAAATAGGTATTTTGAATATATATATATATACACACACACATTTGATTTATAATTTATAATTTAAATTGGTGATACCAAATTATTTGGATTGAATTTTTCAAGGAAATAAAGTTAATTTGGAGATAAGGATAAAAGAGATAAAACAAAAGAAATATGATTTTAGATGATTAATGGAGAAAATTGTTGACAAGTTTGTGAAATGAACCTATAAAATATATATCTGATTATAGATAAGATAATTTATAGTACCAAACTGCATTTTAAAATCTTAATGTATCGAAAATAATATTTCAAACTTTATAAATCAATTTAATAAGGTTAAAATTTGTAAATAAATTAAACACTTTAATTTAGTTTCTATAAATATTACCATTTTAAATTTAAAATCTTTCTAAACGAAAAAAAAAACGAATTAAATTTGAGTTCATACTTACAAATGTTAATTATTTGGTCTAATGGTCGTGATATCATCTTCATACAATCACACTGTATACTACATTTTATAAATATTAAAATTAAAATAAACGCATGATATGACCTTATATACTAAATATGAATAAGTTTTCAATCATCCAAATGAACTAAAGGAGTTTTGCAAATTTTAACTTAGTTACATTTTAATTATCAACAAAAATTATAAATATGCAATATTAATAACATTATTAATTATATAAATCTATTAGCATGCAAATGAAATCGTAAGTTAGTGGTCAACTTGGTATCATTTGACTTTCAATTAATTTGTTCGAATTGACGGATTCAGTACGAGTTTAATAACACTTCAGTGAATATTATGTTTTCTTTGTCTATGTTACAGTTGAAATTTGCCAGTTTAACTAGCGAATTTTCCAGTATATATATATATATATATATATATATATATATTTTTTTTTTTTCTCTTGTTGAAATTTAAATTTACATATTAATTGACTTATTTTTTTAATGTTTTTTTACTGTTAAAAACTTATATAATATATTATACACAAAATTTAATATGATATTATATTTTCCTATGTTATCTTATATTGCTTTATTAGTCGTGCTTCAACTATAATTAATCACTTTTGTTGAATTATTTTTAAATGATAATAGCGATCTATTCATATTGTAAGACCTGTTTAATTTGTATTAGCAATATGATTTTTGTAAGGGTTAAATATGTTTTTGATCCTCAAGTTTTAGTGAATTTTGGAATTAGTCACTCTTCAAAATTTTTGACCAATTTAGTTCTTTATCTTTATAAATACATGAATTTAGTCATTTTAACCAAATTTTGTTAAGTTTATCTTACGTTTAAAGCGCATTTCATGATAATATTTGAATTGTTTATACTGTTTGACACATTTTTGCTTCAATGTTAACTCAAATATTATCATAAGATGCGTTTAAAATGTCAAATAAACTTAACAAAATTTGGTAAAAAGAACTAAATTCACGCATTTCTAAATATAAAGGACTAAATTGGTATAAAGTTTCGAAGAGAGACTAATTCCAAAATTTACTGAAATTTGAGGGACTAAAAACATATTTAACCATTTTTTAATGAATGACAAATAAAGTTAAATTTCTATATAAGTTTATAATTTATTTATTTTTATTTTAATTTAAACTTCATCTTTTAGAAATATAAATTTTTAAATTCTCTAAGATTATATGTTGACAAGTCATTTTGGCTGTTGTGTAGAATTAAAGTTTTGACCAAGTTTAATGTTGACATCGTGCTGTTATTAGTGAGACATGCAACTACATATATAAGGAGAATTGATTTCAGATATATTAAGTACATTTTAAAACTGATTCTTCCTTATTTCTAATTAACAAGAGAATTTAAATTGTGAATATTAGTTTTTTACAATTTGAATTTGTTTAATTTTTTGCATGTTGTGAAAATAATAATTTTAAAAAAGGTTCAAATCATGTTTATGGATTATTTTTTTGTAGTTTTTTTATGAATATGTTTCTACTCAGAAATTTGAATTTAATTTTTTTTTTAAATTAAATTTGGTTTATTGTTATAAGAATGTCACTGTTATAAAATTATTTAACAATTATAATATTCATAGTAAAAAAAAAAGTCACGTTGTTTCTTAGTGGAAGTATAATGTAATGCTAGTTGTGAAAAGCTGACATTAATGTCATGTTGGAGGGAGCATTGGTTTGATTATGTTAATCAAAATCTTATCTATAAATACCTGTTATCACCTTGAGTCTTCTCACAAACCAAGCAAGACACAAGAAATTAAACATCGTGTGTTGGTGTAGCTGAGAGAACTAAGCAAAATGTATTCGGGGGTGAAGGCGATGTTCAACAGAAACAAGAAGCTGAAGGGTAAGGTGGTGTTGATGCGCAAGAATGTGTTGGACACAAAAGCCATGACCAGTGTGAGAGGAGCTGTTGACACTACCAGATGCGTAGTTAGCTCAACTTTCATCGATAGTTTCAGTTCCTTCTCCGGTCGATGTGTGTCTCTTTGCTTGATCAGTGCTACCAAACTTGCTGGTATTACTTCTCTCTCTCTTCTTTTTCACCGCTCATAAAGCCGTTGAACCAACCGAAATTAATATATTCTAAAATGTTTGCAGAAAATGGAAGTGGGAAAGTAGGAAAGAAGGCTTATTTGGAAGGTGCAATTTCCACGATACCACCTTTGAAAGCGGAGGAATGTCCATTTTATGTTCATTTTGATTGGGACATTGAGGACATGGGAATTCCTGGAGCATTTACGATAAAAAATCATCTGCTGGTTGAGTTCTTTCTCGTCAGTTTCACTCTTGAAGATGTTCCTAATTGTTGGTATTTTAAGGTTGTGAAGGGGATAGTTGAAGGGATAGAGAAAATGTGTAGATAGTAGAGTGTGAAAGTAGTAGTTGGAGAAGTGTATTTGTAGTTGAGAGTAGTTGTATTGGATGTTGTGT
>Ga0214542_1012230_pt1 | contig 11221 bp, 3 predicted proteins | sample CNSS1metaG_FD_160096 | JGI IMG/M metagenome (GOLD analysis project Ga0214542, IMG submission 160096) | Root nodule microbial communities from cowpea collected in UCLA plant growth center, Los Angeles, California, USA - CNSS1 | ecosystem: Host-associated > Plants > Roots > Nodule | place: USA...
ATGTGTCACCTTACTGACTTGACACGTGGCACAATATTGATGTGACACGTGACATGAATAATTTTCAAAAAAAAAAAATTAAAAAATTTTAAAAAAATTAAAAAAAAATTAAAAAATTTAAATAAATGAGAAGCCTTAACACCGTTAACACCATACTAACGGAATAGGCCTAATTGTTACACATTTTCAAAAATATAAACCTAATTGAGACTAAAACAAATCTTAGGACCTATTTGAGATTTTTCAACAAAAACATGGTATTTTAACCTATATAAAATAATGTTACTTTAAATAATATTTTAATACAGAGCCTTATAAAGAAAGTTTATTCAAAGATAAAGATTTAAACTTATATAAATAAAAAATTCAATTTAATAATGACTTGTGTCGTACATGTACAAACTAGAATTGATTTATACCATCAATAGTTATATGATTTGTTTATAAAATTTTGTCATCGACTAGTTAATTCCATTCCCTATTTTTAATTTTCTAATTATGAATGGATTTTTTTTATTCCATATCTTTTGAATCTTTTAAATTTATACATTTGCAATTAATAATTATATTATTAATTTCTAAAGATTTATTATGAATTTGTTGATTTCATTAATTATTTTAAAAATCTTTGATTATGAATGAAGTTTTAATTAGTAATTGGTAATACTATTATAATTACTATTATTTTTGTTATTATTAGCAAAAACACATACGTGACAATACAAGCACCGTCGCGTCTATGTGTTCGTATTTTTCAATTTTCATATAAATTTGAGTTAAGATCAATAATATTTATTTTCAAAATATATATGATAAATTTTTAAAATAGTTACTAAATAAAATAACGATTAAAAACAAAAAAAGTTTTAGAATAACAGTCAAAGGTATATTATTTATAAAATAATTAATTTTTAAAATAATAAGTAAAATTTGAAAAATAAAATATGTATGAAAAAAAATAGGTTTTTAAAATAACTGTTAAAATAACAGAGGTTTTTAGAATAACGGTTGAAGATAAATTATTTATAAAATAATTAATTTCTAAAATAATAATTAAGGGTAAAACTAGAAAAAGGAAAAGTAGATTATGGAATGATCATAAAATGCTTTCTTTAGCTTTTATCGGTGTTTCTCTAAAATGTAAAAATTGCTTATTAGGAAAAAATATGTTATGCTAAAGTAAGTCAATTCTCATCACGATAAGGTTGGTTATTTTTACAGTGGAAATTGTAGTGCTAGAAGGTATGACAATGAAAACACTCCTCTTCTGTTTAGTTATTGGGTTTGAAAAGTCAGGTTTTTAAAGTTATATGGTTTGACTTGAAGTTTTGGCCTGTAGTTGGTTGAGTGAATGACCAATATTTTGTTATTGTGTTCATGAATTTGTTTGTTCATACTTTGGTAGCATGTTAATTCTTGATATATTTATGTGGTTGAGCACAAGACAAAAGTTAGTATATTTTTTGAATGTTTTAACATTTGTTGCATTGTTTGTTAGTGTGTTTTTCTGTTAACTATTGTTTTTAACTTTTATGACTTTAACACTATATTGCATTGAATAACTAAGTTACAGGTTTTTTTATTTTGTACTCTGTTATTGTTTGTTATTAATTTATTTTTATACATGTTTTTTATGGTTTTAAATTGGTATCGTATTTATTATGAAGCTGGTATTTCAGTATTTATCCATTCTTTGTTAATGTATTTCATCTATTAACTCTTGTTTGTGACTTTTTTTATTCAATATTAAAACTTTTTGTTCAATGTTTTACCGTTTTAGCTCCATAGTGCAGTCAACAAGCAAGTTACATGTTCTTTTATTTTGTTAATGTATTTCATTAATGATGGTATGGTTTAATTGTTCAACTGCATTTTAATAAGTTATGAATTTGATTAGATAATTATGAATGGATGGGGTTTATTATTCAATGAACATGATTATAATATATAGATATATAATTTTTTATGAAGATATGGTGATATATTTGTCATTGTACAATAGCTTATGGTAGTTGTTTTTGAAAAGTGTTAGTCATCGAAAAGTTATATTTGGTAGTTCTGAATATTGTACGCTTGAGCTCCATATTTCAACGAATAAGCAAGTTATAAGTTCTTTTTATTCTAATTCTAGATATGATTAATCATTTCAATTATTTATTTATTTATGTTAATATTATATAAAAGGTTTAATTAATCGTATAGTACTCAGTTTGGGGTTAATGTGTCAAATAGGTACCCGGTTCTAAAAAAGTATCAATTACATCTCAACTTTTAAAAATTACTTCAATTAGGTCCCTTTCAGACAGAGTTGACTAACGTCGTTAGTCAACGTGCCACGTGTCAATCTGTGGTTTTTTTTATTTATTTTTTTAAAAATTTATATATTTTTTTAATTTTTTAATTTTAATTTTTAATTTTAAAAATAAAATAAAAATGTCACATGTCAAGTCCCTGTGTGTGACACGTGGCATTGTCAGTGCCACGTGGCATTGTAATACCATGTGTCAGTGTCACTATCAGATGTCATTGTGTTGATTTTGATTTAGTCCCCATTTATGTTTTTTCGTTTCAATTTAGTACCTACTCAGGGGCGGCGGATCATTTAATTTTTTTTTTTTAAATTATATGTATGTTTTTGAAATTTTTTTAAATTGTATTTATATTTTTGAAATTATTTTAAATTCTATATATCTTTTAAATTTTTAAAATTTTTTTTAAAATTATATGTAGTATATTTTAGAAATTAATGGAAATTAAATTGTGTGACTTTTTAATTTTTTTTTTATAAAACACAACCTTTAATTTTAACAAAGTTGGTCATCTACCTTTTTTTAGTCTTAATTTGGTTCTGATTTTTTTAAATGTTGATGCAATTTGAAAGATTTTTCATACACTTGGATCATATTAATTGCACCAACAAAACAAAACATCTTTATTAATCGTTTCAATTTTCAACAAATTGAGACTAAAAAAACATTAGACAACCAACTAGACATTTCTGGACAAATAAAGAAACACAAAAAATCATTAAATCAAATATTTATTAAGATATTTTTTATTTCTTTCTCATTGTCTTTCTAAGTTTTCACAAATTGTATTCATCTCTTATTCTCATATGTTTTCTTTTTTGTTTTTGAAGAAAAAAAAATTAGACACAATCATTTTTTTTTTTCTGATTTCTCATTTGTTTTTTTTTTTTTTTAAAAAAATTTAATTTTTTTATTTTTTATTTAATGAAAAAAAAGGCAATTCTCTATCGTCTTACCTGATAATAAAATATTAGTTTAAGAGTTATTAACATGATTTTTTTATCTTACAAGCCTTTTTGAAAATTCATTTTTATGAATATATAAGATAAAATTTGTATTCTAATATTATTTTGAAAAAAAAAATTATTTATATAGATGGAAAATAAAATAATAGATTTATTTATTTTTAAATGATTAAAGGGAAACTATCCGTGAAGATAAAAACAGATACATTCCACTCCTTCATATATTAAAATATTATACTAATAATCTAATCTAACGATCCAATTATTTAGTTTAAAGAATTATTTTTTGAAACATTACACTAATAATCTAATTTAATGATAAAAAAATTATATTATTTTGGTCCCTCCAAAATTTTTGTTCAAGATCCGTCATCGTACCTACTTATGTGTATTTGATTCAATTTTGACCTAAAAATTTTTAATAATTAAAATATTTTTTTATAAAATTAAAAGTAATTAAGTATAAAAGTTTTACAAAAATTAAATATTTGATATTTATACTAAAATTTAGTGGTAAAAGTCATTTTATTAAGTCATTTTTAATAAAGTAATTTATAAAGTAATATGTTAAAAAGTCGTTTTTAATAAAAAATATTAGTATAACATTTATACAAATAATAAATTTGGTCTGAAATTAAGAGAAACATTATAAATATTAGTACTTAATTTTATAAAAATATTTATACTTAATTAATTTTAATTTTATAAAAAATGGATTACGAAATTATTTTAATTATTAAAAAAAATTAGGACAAAATTGTATCAGATACACATACTTAGGTACTAAATTGAAACAAAAAGACATATATGGGGACTAAATCGAAATCAACACAATGATAGTGACACTAACACGTTGCATTACAATGCCACGTGGCACTGATAATGCCACATGTCACACACAAGGACTTGACACGTGGCATTTTTAATTTTTTTATAAAAAAATTTAAAAAAAATTAAAAATTATACTAATTGAAGCAATTTTCAAAAGTTGGGATGCAATTAACACTTTTTTAAAACCGGGTACCTATTTGACACACTAGCCCCAAACTGAATACTATATGATTAATTATACCTATATAAAAAAAATTCTTAAATTTATACTAATACATCTACTTAACTATTATTATTATTATTACATATTTTAATATGAAAAATGTTATTCAATTTTTATTTCTATATTACACCTATATTGTTGTTATTATTATTATTGTTAATTTTTGTAGGAAGAGATTTCTAATGTATAATATGTCTACATTTTATTTTACAATAACTTGTGATACACATTTTATGTCATTATAACTTTTTTAATATAGTCCATCTATTTTAAATATTTGTTTAAATTTTTATATCTGTTAACAAAATTTTAAGATAAACTAGTTTGACCCGTGCATATGCACGAGTCTTTTATTTTTTTTTATTTTTAATTATGTATTAAAAAAATAATACATAATTATTATATTTGAAAAAAGAATTAATTTATGTAATTTTATGAAGTCTTATTGTAAGATCCATGGCTACCCCTCCTTGGGCCCCAGAGGCTGTCAGGTTACTACAGCCCACCCAATGCACCCCAACCCATCACCCTTCTCCGTCCATTCATACTGGGTGGGTTGTTGCCAGTGGGAATCGAACCCTTAACCTGACCTTTAACACCTCTGGCTCACCAACAGATGGTACCAGTTACAGCACAACTGGTGACATCTCTTTTGTTGAGAGGGTGTTAAAGGTCAGAACCCCAAACTGGCAACAACTTGCCTTGCGAAGTGGTGTTACATTTATAATTATATTACTACTGTTAGCACATTTTAACACCATCAACTCCATTTAGTATTTTTATTTTGTACATGATCAGTAATGTACAATATACTAACATTTTATTTTGACAATAATCCGTGTACATGCATTTTATTTCAATATAATATATAATTCTAAAGTTTAATTATAAACTTTAATCATACAACAAAACTGTTCAATATTGGTATTATAAATATTGAGAGTATTATTATTATTATTATTATTTAAATAATTATTTTTTTTATGGATCTATAACATATAATGTGCCTTCATTTTATTTTAGCTACAATCCGTGTATATGTATATTATATTATTCTAAACCCTTTTTATATATATATATATATATATATATATATATATATGGTGATTAATATTGGTTTCATATGGCCAATCAATTTCAAATATTGATTTAAGTTTTTATATCTTTGCTTTTGTTAGCAAATTTTAACACTGTCAACTTCGTTTTGTATTTTTATTTTGTACATGATCTGTAACACACAATATACCAACATTTAATTTTGACAATAATCCATGTACATGTATTTTATTTTAATATAATATATAATTCCAAAGTTTAAGTATAAACTATAATTATACAACAAAATTGTTTTAATATTGGTATTATAAATATTGAGAGTAGTACTACTGTTATTATTATTTAAATTATTTTTTTTTACGGGATTCATAACATATAATGTGGCTACATTTTATTTTACTTACAATATATGTATATGCATTTTATGTTATTCTAAACCATTTATTTATATATATATATATATATATATATATATATATATATATATATATGTGTTTATTAATATTGGTTAAATATTGATTTATGTTTTTATAACTTGCTTCTGTTAGCACATTTTAACACCATCAACTCCATTTAGTATTTTTATTTTGAACATGATCAGTAATGTATAATGTACCAACATTTTATTTTGACAATAATCCGTGTACATACATTTTATTTCAATATAATATATAATTCTCAAATTTAATTATAAACTTTAATCATACAGCAAAATTGTTTCAATATTGCTATTATAAATATTGAGAGTATTATTATTATTATTATTATTATTATTATTATTTAAATAATTATTGTTTTTGATGGATATATAACATATAATGTGCCTTCATTTTATTTTAACTACAATCCGTATATATGTATATTATGTTATTCTAAACCCTTTATATATATATATATATATATATATATATATATATATATATATATATATATATATATATATATATATATATATATATATATATTTATTGATTAATATTGGTTCCATATGGCCAATCAATTTTAGATATTGATATAAGTTTTATATCTTTGCTTTGATTAACAAATTTTAATACCATCAATTTCGATTTGTATTTTTATTTTGTACATGATCCATAATGCACAATATAACAACATTTTATTTTGACAATAATTCGTGTACATGCATTTTATTTTAATATAATATATAAATCCAAAGTTTAATTATAAACTTTAATCATACAACAAAATTATTTTAATATTGGTATTATAAATATTGAGAGTAGAAATATTATTAATATAATCTAATATTATTATAATTTTCTAAATAGTTAGTATATATATATATATATTTAAAATTTTAACACTTTAATATGATAATATAAATAAATTATTTATTTAAAAAATAATAATTATAATAAATTTTTTAATCTAATTATAATAGAAAAAAAGAGAAAAATTGACCGAACAATAATACTGATACATCTTTTATTTGAAGTTTGTTTGCTAATCAATAATAAGTAAAAAATAATAACTAAACTCTGACCACACAATAATAACTAATTAGAAATATTTTAAAAAACTAAAATATCTTAAAACTTCAACTTGGAGTTATCAATTTTTTACATCAATCACGTATCAATCAACAATATACCGTTAACGACTATTAAAATTAATATGATATAATACATTAGTTTTAAGGAATCGAAATCAAAAAAAAAAAATACTACTTACTCATAATTAAATTATTATTGTAAAAAATATATATACAAAATTCAAGATTTAATCCTATTATGTTATATAATTTTAAACTTAAATTTCATTTTAATAATTAAATATAATTATAATACTTAATAAAATTATATAAATTAATTATTTTTCTAAATATAAAAATTATTTATTTATTTTTTAATACATAATTAACAAAATCCGTGCGTATACCGATTAACACGAAGCATAGTTATTCTATGATTGTTATTGTAAAAGTACATAAAATTCAAAATTTTGCTTTTTATATTATGTAATTATAAACTTAAATATTATATTTATAATCAAATATAATTATAATATTTTATAAATTATTTATTTTTTCAAAAATAATAATAATTTATTATTTTTCTTAACACAAAATTATAAGAGAAAAAGAAAACAAAAAGATTCATTCGTATGCATAGATAAAAACCTAGTTTATATAAAAATCAGATTTAATGTCTTTTTGACTAAGGATAAGATTGTTGTTCAATTTAAAAAAAAATAAACTGAATTAAATCAAAATAACGCATGTAGGGACGATTGAATATAAGACAGTACATGACTATCGCATGACATTCTCATATGACACACGATGTTGTATTCACAAACAAATATTTTGTTTTTACAAATTTTAAAAAATTAAATTAAATTAAAAAATAAAAAAGCATGAACTTGACATATGAACTATACACACTTGAAGGTGTAATACAAGAACTATGTTTTCCTCATGTTACTTGACTTACAAGATACAAACCTAAAAAAAAATTATATCCATTGAGATTTTGAATACGTTGATTCTTCTCATACTTGTTTAATACTAATAATATTTAAAAATATATAAATCATGAGCTAAATTACAAACTTATAAATTAAGATTAAATTAATAAATGATTATATAATATTTTGTACGCAATTTTGTACAAAATTATAATTTTTGTCCACTGTCATTATAACAGAAGAATACTATTCAAACACTATACAAATATTAAATAATACATACTTCTTATACGACACATACAATATTAAACATAATAAACACATATTACATAATTATTACGATAATGATTACAATTTTGAAATTATTACAGTATTATCATAGTTTTTACAAGATAATCACGATAAACACATGTATTGTAATTATTACAGTATTGGGTTTTTATAAATCATGATCTAGAGTAAAGAGTTTATAAATTAAGATTAAACAGATAAAATTTGTGATTATGTAATATTTTGTACAAAACTATAATTTTGTATGAACTATTCGAATATGGTAATAGATTGAAAATCAGTCTTAACTTTATTTTTTTCATGATTTTGTATGAAAAACAAATGTAATATATATATATATATATATATATATATATATATAGATATGTGGTGATTAATATTCGTTCTATATGACCAATAAATTTTAAATATTGATTTAAGTTTGATATCTTTGCTTTTGTCAACAAATTTTAACACCATCAATTTCGTTTTGTATTTTTATTTTATACATGATCCATAATGCACAATATAACAATATTTTATTTTGACAATAATTCATGTACATGCATTTTATTTTAATATAATATATAAATTCAAAATTTAATTATAAACTTTAATCATACAACAAAATTATTTTAATATTAGTATTATAAATATTGAGAGTAGAAATATTATTAATATAATCTAATATTATTATCATTTTCTAAATAGTTAGTATATATATATTTAAAATTATAACACTTAAATATGATAATATAAATAAATTATTTATTTAAAAAATAATAATTATAATAAATTTTTTAATCTACGTATAATAGAAAAAAGGAGAAAAGTCGACCGAACAATAATACTTTACCAGATACATTTTTTATTTGAAGTTGGTTTGCTAATCAATAATAAGCAAAAAATAATAACTTAACTCTGATCACACAATAATAAATAATTAGAAATATTCTAAAAAACTAAAATATCTTAAAACTTCAACTTGGAGTTATCCATCAGTTACCGTCATTTTTTATATCAATCACGTATCAATCAACAATATACCGTTAACGACTATTAAAATTAATATGATATACTATATTAGTTTTAAGGAATTGAAATTAAAAAAAAAAAAAAAACTTACTCATAATTAAATTATTATTGTAAAACATATATATACAAAATTCAAGATTTAATCTTATTATGTTATATAATTTTAAACTTAAATTTCATTTTAATAATTAAATATAATTATAATACTTAATAAAATTATATAAATTAATTATTTTTCTAAATATAATAATTAATTATTTATTTTTTAATATATAATTAAAAAAATCCGTGCGTATACGAATTAACACGAAGCATAATTATTCTATGATTGTTATTGTAAAAGTACATAAAATTCAAAAAAATTTCTTTTTATATTATGTAATTATAAACTTAAATATTATATTTATAATCAAATATAATTATAATATTTTATAAATTATTTATTTTTTCAAAAATAATAATAATTTATTATTTTTCTTAATACAAAATTAAAAGAAAAAAAGAAAACAACAAGATTGGTCCGAATGCACGGGTCAAAACCTAGTTTATATAAAAATCAGATTTGATGTCTTTTTGACCAAGGACAAGATTGTTGTTCAATTTAAAAAAAAAGAAATAAACTGAAGTAAATCAAAATAACACATGTAGGGACCATTGAATATAAGATGGTATATGACTATCGCATGACATTCTCATATGACACACGATGTTGTCTTCACAAGCAAATATTTTGTTTTTACAAATTTTAAAAAATAAAAAAGCATGAAATTGACATATGAATTATACACTCTTGAAGGTGTAATACAAGAACTATGTTTTTCTCATGTTACTTGACTTACAAGATACAAACCTAACAAAAAAATTATATCCATTGAGATTTTGAATACGTTGATTCTTCTCATACTTGTTTAATACTAATAATATTTAAAAATATATAAATCATGAGCTAAATTACAAACTTATAAATTAAGATTAAATTAATAAATGATTATATAATATTTTGTACGCAATTTTGTACAAAATTATAATTTTTGTTCAGTGTGAATATAACAGAAGAATACTATTCAAACACTATAGAAATATTAAATAATACATACCTCTTATACGACACATACAATATTAAACATCATAAACACATACTACATAATTATTACGATAATGATTACAATTTTGATATTATTACAGTATTGTCATAATTTTTACAAGATAATCACGATAAACACATGTTACATAATTTAAAGTATTGTAATTATTACATTATTGGGTTTTTATAAATCATGATGTAGAGTAAAGAGTTTATAAATTAAGATTAAACAAATAAAATTTGTGATTATGTAATATTTTGTACAAAACTATAATTTTGTATGAACTCTTCGAATAGGGTAAGAGAATGAAAATCAGTCTTAACTTTATTTTTTTCATGATTTTGTATGAAAAACAAATGTAATATATATATATATATATATATATATATATATATATATATATGGTGATTAATATTGGTTCCATATGACCAATAAATTTTAAATATTGATTTAAGTTTGATATCTTTGCTTTTGTTAACAAATTTTAACACCATCAATTTCGTTTTGTATTTTTATTTTGTACATGATCCATAATGCACAATATAACATTTTATTTTGACAATAATTCATGTACATACATTTTATTTTAATATAATATATAAATCCAAAGTTTAATTATAAACTTTAATCATACAACAAAATTATTTTAATATCGGTATTATAAATATTGAGAGTAGAAATATTATTAATATAATATAATATTATTATTATTTTCTAAATAGTTAGTATATATATATTTAATATTTTAACACTTAAATATGATAATATAAATAAATTATTTATTTAAAAAATAATTATTATTATACATTTTTTAATCTAAGTATAATAGAAAAAAAGAGAAAAATCGACCGAACAATAATACTTTAACAGATACATTTTTTATTTGAAGTTGGTAGAGATGACAAATAAACTCGTGCCCGTGGGTATCACCCGAACCCGTCCCCGTTTTGACGGGGAATCCCCGCTTTGACTGGGTATGGGTATGGGTATGGGTAATACCCGAAATTTTCAACTGGGGAT
>Ga0214542_1012231_pt1 | contig 11220 bp, 16 predicted proteins | sample CNSS1metaG_FD_160096 | JGI IMG/M metagenome (GOLD analysis project Ga0214542, IMG submission 160096) | Root nodule microbial communities from cowpea collected in UCLA plant growth center, Los Angeles, California, USA - CNSS1 | ecosystem: Host-associated > Plants > Roots > Nodule | place: USA...
GGGATGGGAGGTGGTGGACGCAGGCAGCGTCGCGCGCAAGCGGTTTGCAGGGCGGATCACTCCGTGAGCAGGCGAGGCGCGCACACGACGGGCGCAGTCTGCGTACGGCAAAATCGTGTGGTCCTGACGTCCAGCACAATTTTCGACGCCATGAGAACGAGATAAGTCCTTTCAGAACAAGGCGTTTGCTCGCCTACGCAATAGCTGAAAGAGACTTCGGCGAAGGTGCTGGGCCCCATTGGGCCCTATTTCACGAAATTAGGAATTTGCCTCCGCCGACACGGCCCCACCGGGCGAGATCGAATTCACGTTTGCGCGACGTATCGTCGCTCAAGATTTGTCATGACGATCATTGTGTTTCTTTACGCTCAACGCGCACATTTTTGACGCGGTGCACCCGGCTGAAAGCTCGTGCAATCGCATGCAATTTCATTAGACCTCCTATCCGCGAGCGCTACTGTTTGCGAGGAGAGTTGCGATGACCACGGAAGAGGCCGCAGGCGAAACCCGCCGCATGCTGTCGCAAGACCAAGTGCTGGAAATAGTGCCCGTCAGCTACACGACCCTTTGGCGCATGGAAAAGAGGGGCCGGTTTCCGCGATCAACCTACATCACGCCGAACCGCCGGGTCTGGTTCGAAGACGAGATCGTCGCTTGGCAAAATTCGGTCAATGGCCGTCGTCGTGGTCGAAGGGCCCGCCAGACGCAACAGAACACCGAGACCACAACAATCAACTCGTGACCTGCGACCACCCCGGCGGGACACCGGGGCGTCGCATCATCATCGAGCTGCATCATCACTAGCGCCTTGGCAGGCGGCGATGGTGTAGCCCGAAACCGGGTCCCGCATCAATGCCGAACAACACCGGAACTTTTTCGCGCTTCACGTTAAACGATACCGACCGATACGAGATAGCGCGGATTCAGCAGGAAGCCCCGCAGCTTTCGTTCGATCACGCGCAGTTGCTGCATGAGTATCGTCACAAGTCGTACGGTATCACCGCTTTGCAGTCATCTGAGCTTCGCTTCTGCGAGGCGCTCGAAGACCAACTTGCGCGCGCCAAGGCTGATGCGGTGATTCCGATCCATCGCGCCAACGATAACGGCTTTAGCGCATCGCCACGGGCGACCAGCGCCGATGGGCCGCAAAGAGCGGAATTACCATCGCCGCCGTTGGCGCGCACCGATCTCGCCCTGTACGACACCGAGCCGATCCCCGAGCGAGAGTGGGGCGTGCGCGACCGCTTCCCGCGCCGCAATGTCGCGTTGCTATCGGGCGAAGGCGCGATCGGCAAATCAATCACGCTTTTGCAATTGGCCGTAGCCCATGTGATCGGACGCGATTGGCTGCGCTCGATGCCCGAGCAAGGGCCGGTGATCGTCGTCAACTGCGAGGATGAGTCGGGCGAATTGCTGCGCCGGCTAAGTCCAATCCTCAAGAATTTTGATGCGAGCTTCGCCGACGTCGCTGCCGACCTCCACATATTCTCGCTGGCAGATCGTGACCCGGTACTGGCGCGGTTTGATCGCGGCGGGCGTATCATGCCTACGCCGCTCTACGCCGAATTGCTCGGGAAGGCGCAAGCGGTGCAGCCGATCTGCATCGTGATCGACAACGTCGCCGACGTGTTCGGCGGCTCCGAGATCGACCGCGCACAGGTCCGGCAATTCGTCGCCCTGATGCGGCAGCTCGCCATCGCGGCGAACGGCTACGTCATCATGTCGGCACATCCGAGCTTGACCGGCATCGCCAGCAAGAGCGGCTTGTCCGGTTCGACCCAATGGCACAATTCGGTGCGGGCGCGTGCCTACATGCACATGCTCGCCGACGGCGAGACCACCGGCACCCGCGTGCTGGAGTTCATGAAGTCGAACTACTCGGCATTGGCCGAGCGCATCGAGCTGCAATGGTCGAACGGCCTGTATGTGCCGGTTCGGGCTCCCAGCGCGCCAGAACAGGCAGCCCGCAATGCCGCCGCCGATGCGCTCTTCCTTAAACTGCTCGAACGCTCGACCGCCAAGGGCGAGAACTTGAGCGCGAAAGCGACAGCCAACAATTTCGCGCCGACCGTGTTCGCTAAAGCTCCGGAGGCCAAGGCAGCGCATCTTGGCCGCGACCAGCTCGCGGATGCGCTCGACCGTCTGATCGAGGGCGGCAGGATCGCAATCGAGCCCTATGGGCCGCCGTCCAAAGCGGCGAGCCGGCTGGTCTGGAGGATGTAACCGTGGCCCCTGCATGCACCCTTCTCGCATCCTTCGCGCACCCCTGTTCGCGCACCCCCCTAATACCCCCATGGCATGCGGGAAGGCATGCCAGTGGGGGTATTGGGGCAGCGGCAGAAAACGCGACTACGATCCAGATTTATCCGGCGCTGTAAATCTGCAGGCCGTCGGACGCGACGAACAGATGCACGACCGCGCCGACCGGATGTCGGGAACAAAAAAGGGAGGATAGCAAAATGGACGAGCAAGACATCAACCGTCGATGGAAGCACAAGGGCAAGGTCTACGACACCGCCGCGTCTGAGGTGATGGGCACCAAGAAGGGCTACTTCGAAAATTGGGAGGATGATGGTGGCGGAGTTTCAATGATCGAGACCCTTTATCGCACCAAGGACGGCGAGGCTTTCGCGCACAACATCTCCACGCTCGATAACGGCAAGGTCGAGCATTCAATGTCCATCTGCAAAGATGGCGGCAAGGCGTGGATGGCAACGCTGAAATATGCCAGCAGGCACCAGCATTGAGGCCGCCGCCTGATGCTCCGCCGCCCGCCATCGCGCCCGCACGCCAACAGGATGCGCCGACAGGCGCATCCTGGCCCCGATGCTGCCGACCGAAAGCGCGAGCAGCGGCGGCTGGCGCAGCGCGATTATCGGCGGCGTCTCGATGCCGGCCACATCACGGTCGTGGTCGAGATCGACAGCGCCGCCATCGAGATGCTGGTCACCAACCGCTGGCTGCTCGACGAGGAACGCGGCGACCGCCGGAAGATTGGCGCGGCCTTGGGTGCATTTGTGGAGGAAGCTACGAGGCCGTGAGATTAGATTTACCGCGCCGGGTAAATCTGCTCGATGTCGCACCGACCTCGCCGCACACAGCGGAGATCGCAACAGCGAGGAGAGGTCCGATCAAGATGACAATGTAATCTTGAAGGAACAAGGCACCTCCGCCGCATATCTCGCCGCCCGGCTCCAGCGCGACCATCCCGAGATCGCCGAGCAGGTTGCCCCGAGGAAAACCAGTCTCATTCTGAGATTCGTTTTTCTTCCCGCGACCCGGCCCCCAACCGCTCTAACGCTCACCGTCTCCGGGTGCAGCTTCTAAAAATAATCCGTGATCGATCTTCATCGGCCCGGCCAAAGCCGTGCGATGATGCCGGCATGAGCACAGCCCTTGCACCAGCCCGACAGGGCATTCCATTTCGCGCCGACCCGAGCGCCAAGGAGCGCGCGTGGGTCGAGTCGTTCATTCGCGCCGCTACCGTCCGTGTCCTGTCGCGCATCCAGAAGACCAGCGTGGAGTCCATCTTGCGCGATGCGGGATGGCAGCACGACAGCCTCACCGGGCTGATCCTGCGAGCTGCCGTCGAGCCGCTGAAACAGGGCGATCTTCCCGGCGACAGCGTCGCGCCGTTGATGTTGCTGGCACCGCAGAGCGCGGCGGCCAAGTTGTTCGATCTTGCGGTCAAGGTCGATCTGTCCGGCATTTCGAGCTTCAGCTTTCCGTTGCCGTCGAATTTCACCGAGGCCAAGTTCGTCATCGAAGGCGAGCCGATCAGCGTCGGTCAGGGCACGTTCACCGGGCTCCCGCTGGGCCCGGTGCGCAAGGTCGCGTTGATTGGCGCACTGACGAACGAGTTGGAGAACGCCAGCGCTAACATCGCCAGCGTGATCATCGCGCACGTTCTCAAGATCGCGGTTGGCAATGGTCTCGCGAAAGTTCTGTTCAGCGCCGATGCCGAGAGCGAGGCCGCGCCGGCCGGACTGCTCTACGGAGTCACGCCGTTCACGGCTGGCGCTTCGATGTCGGAAGACCTGAGCGCCTTGGTGGGCGCGATCTCTGCCGCCGGCCTCGACGCTGAGAGCGTTGTATTCATCGCCGCCGCAGAACAGGCGATGGCGATCAGGCTCGTCGCCGGCCCGAAGTTCAACTATCGCGTCATCGGCGCGAACATCGAGGCTGGCACTGTCATCGCGGTTTGCGTCGATGGTCTTGCCGTCGCGGGCGACGGCGTCCCCACGGTCGATGCCAGCAAAAGCGCAGTGCTGCATATGGCCGATCCTGCTTCCGACATCGGCGCGGTTGGCTCGCCGGGTGTCGTCGCGGCTCCAGCGATCTCGATGTTTCAAACGGATTCGTTCGCCCTGAAGTGCGTCAGCCGCATCTGCTGGGCCGCAGCGCCGGGCAGTGTTGCGTTCGTGACCGACACAGTATGGTGAACATCATGGATGATCGAGCCCAAACAATTCTGGATGAAGGCCGCGCGACGGTGGAGCGTCTCGCCGACTTCGAGGTCGAGCACCGCGAGCATCGCACTGACGGCTTCAGCACAGACTGGGCGAAGGGCATGCCGCCGAAGCCGCCGCCGGTCAGCATCGAGTATGTGCGGCGCGAGATCGCCGAGGCGATGGCCAAGCGGCCGAACGGGTTGACGTCTGCCGACGTCGAGGCGCTGGTCGCGGCCAAGTTCGCCACGCATGATGACATCTGGCACGGCGTCATCGGAGAGGTGATCGCCCAAATGCGCCGGGAGCTGCAAACCGAGATCGCGAAGGCCGCATGGACGCAAGGCAGCAACGAGATGTTTTATCTCGACGCGAACGGCAGGAAGCAGGACCGCGAATTGCATGGCCCGATCCTACGTGCGGTCGATGGTCCCTTCATCGACGAGAAGATCATGGGACCGATAAGAGCAAAACACCGCGCCAAGTACCTCGCCGAGCGAAGGAGCCAACGCCGTGCGTGATGATCGTCCGCTCAGCACCGAGGCCTTGGTCGTGCTGCGGCATGCGACCGTCGCCGATCTTCGCAGCGATGCTGCCGAACTGGCGGCGCTGGTCGCCGCGATCCGCGCGCCATTCCCGGCGACGTTGCCGGCCGATCCCGATGAGCGCGAATTCGCGCTGCTGTTGGTCGCTCTCAGGGCACGGGACCACGCGCGACGGCTGCTCGCGTTGGTTGAGTCTGGACTCTAGGGCCTGCCGGCACAGTCGGGCTTCGCTCGGAACCACTGGGCTGGCTTTTGGTAAGTTATTCTCCTGCGTTCCGTCCTCTTGTGTCGCGCATCGGACCCATCGGAAAGCCCAATTCGCCAATCCAATCAACGGCTTATGGAAGTGAGACATCGCCCCCAAAAACGCTTTTGCGCCAATTGGTTAGGCCTCGCGAGGATCGAAGCCGTCAGGAAGCCCGCTGGTGAGCTGGACAAGCCCGGCCATCGGGCGAGTGTGCCAGTGGCAAGGGATTGGCGCACCAGCGGGGCCGGCAGCGGTCCTGTAGGTCAAGCGGGGGCCGGGGGGAGGTCTCGAAATGGTTGGAGGCAGCCAACTCCAGCGCGGCGGCGCTCGAAAGTTCCAACGTGGGACACTAGGCGTTGCGAGCCGGAACTCAGAACGCCAGCAACGTAGAATTCCATGCTATCATTGGCATCCAGATACCAAGGATACTAGGTTACCCGGCAATGCAACCACTGCGGTAGTAGTGTCATGCCCCGCAAATCCAGTCTCGATGTCGCGTTTCCTGCCGGCCAAGCCAACCGCCTTTCGCCGCCGGACGATCTGACCGGACCCGCACGGGCCATGTTCCTGGACCTTGTGTCCAGTGTCCGCCCCGACTTCTTCCAGCCCGCGCACCGGCCCCTGCTCGTGGCCTATGCCAGCGCGCTGGTCGAGGAGCGTGTCGCGGCCGGCGAACTGGAGGCCGACTACATCGTCGATGGCAAGGCTTCGCCTTGGCTCGCGATCTGGCAGGCTCGGATGCGCGCGGTAACGACGCTGGCCAGAGCGTTGCGCCTCAGCCCGGCCAGCCAATGCATTACAGCGCCTAAGGAGGAGCCGCTGCAGCCGCTCTCCTACTACGAACGACAGGCTCTGGAGCACCAACATGGCGACCGTGAGCCCAATTGACCGCGCCGCGTTCGATCTCGCCATCGAGATCGCGCGTCGGGACCCGCTGCAGCGCAAGCGCATCGACGATGCGTTCGCAGCCGGCGACGACTACGTCAAGGTCGGTAAGGCTGCCGCCTATCACTGCCAGATCGAGGCGCTCGACCTGATGCCGTGGCAAAGCCCGCCCTGCTACGCCGACATGAGGGCGCTGGAGCGGCCCTATGGCCAGCCCGGCGGCAAGCGGGAGAGCGCCGAACTGGCGCTGCGCATGCAGCGCCAGGGTATCAGTCGCTGGCATCCCGACCCGGCGGGCGAATGCGACCGGGCCGAAGCGGCACGACGCGCGGGCTGATTTCCGGCCGCGCGAGCTGGCCATCCGATGGCCTGAGGCACTTCAAGGCCTGACGCGCGAAGCATTCCGCCTGCTTGTTTCCGGTCTTCTCAATCTCTTCGATGGCCCAGATCAACATCTGAACCGCGCCGTCGCAGTTTTCCGCGTTCATTTGCGCGCCCGTTGTTTCGAGCCCCGGCTGATCTCATGCTATACCTGTGGTAGAGCCGGTTCGGTTCAAAATTGTACATTGAACACACGCAAGGTCCAGTGACTTAATGGGCACATCTGGCAATAACCCCACGCGCTAGGCGGGACCTTGCTCAAGGGCCCGCTTCTCAATGTCGTCTGCTTTGGTAGTTAGCGGCTTCACACGCCTCTGCGCATCAATCCAAAGTGAGCCGAAGATGCAGGCTGCGGGAAAGTAGGAGGCACCGATCGCGAGCACAGGAAACCATTCGTATCCATCCGCGATTTCACGATCGGCCAAAATCGCGATGACGACGAGAAGCGCAGCCAAAGCCACAGCAACTACAGTGTTTGCCACAACGCACCATCGATACTCCCGAAAAAATTCGATCTTGAAAAGATCATATCGGGCTTCGACCCAGTTCAACTCCTCTTCAAGCTCTGGCGAAGGACGCTCTAATTCGGGTGCTCGGAAGAGACTCTTGAGGCGGGAGATGCGCCGTTCTAGCGGCGCGATACCTAACTCACCGTATAGCTGAAGAACGGCGGTCCCGATATGCAGGCCAACCCCCAGTTGCACAATGCTTGAAAGATCGCCATATTTCATAGCTGCTCCCACCCCATAGTGCGCGATTCGTGGCATATAATCCCAACATTCTCCAAGAGGCTCTTCGAGCGCGGCGGTTGACCCCAGCGAAGCTGTCGGAGCGGCTGGGTATGGACCCGACTGAGCTGTCTCGGGAGCTGCGTCGCGATCCAGAACCGAAGTCCGACCTTCTTCGGTCAGTGGCTCGTGAGCTGGTCCTACCGGCTTTCGCGTTCTACATGGAGCGGCTGCCGAAACTTGAAGAGGCTATCCCCGACTTTCGCTCGGTCAATCCCGAACCTTCAGCGAAGTCACGCGAGACCGTCGAGGCCATCAGATTGGCCGAGGGCATCCAGCGAACGTTAATCGAGCTTGAGGGACCGGGCGTTGCTGCATTGCCAAAGTTTACGGCGACCACCGACGAAGAAATCGACCGCTTTGCGCTTAAGGCTCGCGCGCACTTTCTGATCACGCTGGAGGATCAGCAGGAGTCAAAGGACGCGCGCTCGTTCTATGTTCTCGTGCGAAGGAAAATCGAACAACTCGGGATCGTGGTTCTGCAGGACTCGTTTCCTCGCGAGGATGGCAGTGGCTTCTGCTTGGCGCACAAAGCGCATCCGGTAATCCTCGTAAACAGCAAACAACAGACACGGGCGCGTCGCCTTTTTACTCTCGTTCACGAACTCGCCCATGTGTTGATGGGGCAGACCGGCATTTCAGACCCGTTCGTTAGAAAGAACGTGATAGAGCGCCGGTGCAATCGCTTTGCAGGGAGCTTTCTTGCGCCGAAATCCTACATTTCCGGCTTGCTCGGCGCGCGAGTTACACCAGACCCCGATTTGGATGACGTGAGGTGGGCCGCTCGTAAACTCAAGCTCAGTCAAGAAGCCACCGTCCTACGTCTGGAGCAGCTTTCGATTTACAGGCCCGGCAGCCACAGCAAGTGGCTCGCGTTGGTGCATAGCGACAATCCGGACTATTCGAAGGAGGGCGGCGGTGGTAAGCAACCGCCCGCCCAGGAGAAGGTGAAGCTCGCAAAATTTGGCTTTGCGTTTGCCACAGCGTTCAAACGGTTTTTAGATCAGGGATTGATTAGCGAGATCAATCTATATCGCACGTCTGGCCTCAAGCCGAAGTATCAAAGGTCCTACTTCGATTTCGTAAATTCCCTGTCAGCGAACGAGCTCCGGAATCTGGAGCTTGATGATGGCTAAGAAGCCGGAGTCTGACTGCTCGTGCGTTATTGACACTAATGGATTGCACGAATTGGCAACTGCCTCGGGCAACCTAAAAGCGACTCTAATTGCGCATTTGCAGGACGGCACAATCGGCGTGCCGAGCTGGGCGATGCAGGAATTTAAGGAGCTTTACGAGGATGAGGCGAATGAACTCGCTCCTTACGTCGCGAAACGAGTTCAGCTCAGCACTCACGTTCAAGTGCGTGCCGCTCGGATAACTGAAGAGCTGGGCTTAGGTTTTTCGCGAGGCGCTTACGACAGCCATGTCGAACGGCACACAGCGGCGGTTGCGTTGAACAAGGGATACGTCGTACTCACTTCGGTCGACAATGTTGATGCCTATGATGGCATGCAGTGCACAGTTAAGGACCTCGCGGGCTGGGCCGAGGAGTACGCGATCTCCTAGTCCGAGAGTGGGCGTTCTTTAGGCGTCGCGGGTGAAACCTGCACACAGCCAACCAATCGCCCAAAATGCGAGATAGGTCACGAGAGCGAGAAGGCCGGTTATAAGAAACCCCCAGCCGAGCATGGTTGGTGCTTCGGTCGTCAAGAACGATGGCGCAGGCGCGTCCGCAATGGCCATCACTTCAGCCAACGTGTTGTAGGAGTGTCGGTAATAACCCACGCAGCCGCCGCTACTGTAATCCGGGTAGCTGCTGTATTCCTTTTTCGGGAACTTGTAGCCGGTGCGTGCGAGACCGGAGATGCACTTTGCACCTTGATAGGACGTCTGTGTAGAGTTGTAGTTGTCAACCGCGATAACGACGGTAGTCCCAACGCCGATCAACGCCACCAGTAAGGCAGCGACCGCGCCGATACGCTTGAAGCCACGAATGAAGCGCGCTCCGGCCGTCAGAGGTGCCGGAGGATTCGGGTAACGGTGTGGCTGCAAATCGGTCATGTGGTCTCACTGGCCTGCGCAGCTTTTAGCAAGTGACGCGGCCAAGAAAAAGGGGACGATGCTATGGCTGTCCCCTCGTTTTTTGTTGCTGCTCGTTGTGGGTTGATGATCACGCCGCGAGCCGCAAGTCGGACTGCGGCGGTTGTTCTCCGATCACCTTGAGCAGCCACCCTTCGAGGGCCGTCAGCACCTCCCGCTTCTCGCGCAACTCGATGTCCTGCGCGTGGACGTAGTGCTTGAGCGTGACGCCCGAGAGTTTGACGCCGTTGTCGTCCTTTCCCACACGGTGATCGAGGCAGAGCGCGATCTTGGACAACGGCTGGCCAAGGTTGCGCGCCCAGCTCGCGGCCGTGCGCCGGAGATCGTGCGGCGTGAACGGCTTCAGCCCGAGCAGCGCGCACAGTCCGGGCGTGCGGACGTACTGGCTGCCATCGGCGCGCCTTGCAGTGCGACCGCGCAGCGCCTCTGCCATGGCCTTGCGGTAGGCTGGCGCGTCCACGTTGCCGTCCTTGCTGGTGGCGAAGATGTGCGTGTGGTTGGACGAGCGCATCGCCTCGTTCAGGATGCTCAGCGCCAGCGGCGTCAATGGTTGTACGATGGGACGCCGTTTCTTCACGCGCTTGAGCGGCACGTTCAGATAGTTTTGCCCATCAACCCTGACCAACTCGTCACGCCGCGCGCCGAGCAGCTCGCGCGAGCGAAGCATGGTGACTAGTTCGAACTTTAGCGCGAGCCGGGTACGCCGGCCCCATGGCAAGTCCTCACGGTCGAGGCCGTGCCAGAAAATTCTGATCTCATCCTCAGACAGCACGCGATTGCGGCCATGTTCGGCATCGAGCGCGCCGAGATGCGTGGCGGGGGAGTTCTCAATCAGGCCCTGTTCGACACACCATCCAAAGAACGAGGAGGCCGCCTTGCGCATGTGGCGCACGGTGGACACCGAACCTTGCTTGGTACGGTTGCCCTTGTCGTCGACATACTTGCCGTCGAAAATGTCCCGCTGCAGCTCCGCAAGATCGGCCCGCCGTACGTCGGTGATTGCCATCTTGCCAAGCCTTGGGACAAAGAAGCGCTGCAGGTGGCGGGCGGTGCCTTCCCACGCCTCAAGGCGGGGCCGCAACTCGCCATCGGCCTTCCTGACCGGGGCCTTCATCCACGCAATCCGATGCTCGACCGCTTCGGCGACCGTCTTGCCCTGCCGTTGCGCTTGCGCCTTCTGGCGGCGCAGAGTCTCGGCGACCGCCGTGCCGCCTCGGCCCTTCAAGCCATAGACCTTGGCGCGGGCGTGCTCGACCGTGAAGGTCTCGGGATTGTGGACCCCAAGCCAACCCGTGCGCTGCTTGCCGGTCTCCCGGTCAGTGAACTTGAACGAGAAGGTGGCCACGCCGGCCGTGGTGATGCTGACGTACAGGCCGGGGCATTTGCGGTCGTAGATTTTGGTGCGCGCCTCGACCCGCTTCGCGCACATGCGGTCGGTCAGGATGACGCTGCCCTTACGAGCGCGGTTGCCAGCAGATGTAGGGATGGTGGTAGTATCGGTCATGGTTTCAGCTCCGAAGGTTGGGACCATGGGCCCGGCCTTGGCCGCTCAGTCTGTCGTGCGGACGCTGAGAGGCTTAGGGCCGGGCCCTGATTTTGGCGAAGCGCGCGCTGAAGCCGATCAAGAGGTTATCGGAAAACCCCTTGTTTCAAAGGGTTTTGTTGCTTTCACCGGCTTTCACCGGCTTGCAAATTATAGACGTGTGGTCCTGGCGCCCGGGGTCTGTGCGCCAAGGCTTGCGGTGACGTTGCGGGCCGACCGGGCCCGCACCGTCAGCCATCCGCAAGGCGACGGGGGCAATAGTGCATCGCTCCCCGGGGAGAGC
>Ga0214542_1012234_pt1 | contig 11216 bp, 5 predicted proteins | sample CNSS1metaG_FD_160096 | JGI IMG/M metagenome (GOLD analysis project Ga0214542, IMG submission 160096) | Root nodule microbial communities from cowpea collected in UCLA plant growth center, Los Angeles, California, USA - CNSS1 | ecosystem: Host-associated > Plants > Roots > Nodule | place: USA...
TATATATATATATATATCACACAAACTCCTAGAGTAATTCTTAAGAGAATTACAGCTTGTCCATACCCTCCATTTTGTGTTAAAGAAGTCTCACTTCACGGCTAAAACAACACACGAGATTGGCATTTGATTTCAAAGTTAGATTTGGATGCAAAGCCCCATTTCTTATCACTACAAGCACAATATAAGCCAGACAAATACAGAGATGAAAAACTTTTCAACCATGTATGTTCCATCAAATCACAGTCCAAAATGAATTTTTCAATCATTTTGGATATAAGAAATCTTCCATCATGCCTATACCATTTGTCCAAGACCACACTATTTATCACAGTTCTAATGGATATAAAATCTCTAAGTCAATTAGGAGAAAACTGTGATGAAAATTATAGTTGCTATTGGTATCGTTTTCCAATCGAAACCAACATTTTATCTCACAGTAATTGCAGCTTTCTTCTTAGAAAATAAATCAGAATTGATTTCTAAGATACAACACCAATTTGATTGGAGAATAACACCATCAATACATATAGTATTGGTACTAAGTTTTTTTCCTATCAAGCAATGCACTATCTTAAATTGCCTCTTCTTTTACTAAGAATGGAGTTAAACTGAATATTTTATGGCTAAATTCCCGTTTATTTCTCCTATGTCAATAAACAAAGCATCTATCCCTTGTCCACATTTCCAGGTTAACCTCGATATTTAACATCCCCATCTTACTAGTATATTCATTCCCCTGGATATTTTTGGGTGTTGAAACCTTTAACACAGTGGTATTTGCTAATACAGATAAACAGTTAACAAGCCCCTCCAGATTAAAACAGCACAAAGATGATTCTTTGAAAAAGAAGAATCAGATCTTGAATTTTGCACTTATGAACACAGATGGCATTCTTTGGTGCTTATGAACATACCAAATAATATGAACCAACAAATGCAGCAAGCTATAGGATGGACATGATCTAGTAAAAACCAATAACAAGATGATACATAGAACTTGCATATTTAGCAACAATTCCAGCCTACTGAATAGAAAATGACAATATAACAGTCATAATAATCTATAACTATTAGAATCCGCCACAAAAGATAAAATATGGCCAAGAAGTCAAACAGCATAACTAACTACCTTGCATTTTGAATGAATAACACAAACTGCAAATATACAGTAAATTTTCTATCATTTTTTTGGATTAAATTACTAACACACTGATAGCAAACTACTGTGCCATATATATTAACATCAAAAATTAAGAATATTCTTCAAGGAAACAGCGTATTGCAAGAAAATAGGCAGATCCAACTCATGTGCTACGAGTTACATATCTTCATATAAATAAAAGATATTGTGAATAACAGAATTTATTCAGTACTTTAGTAGAGAAAAGTTGATTACACTGTGCCTACAAAACTGTGAACCTACATTTCAAATTCAAGTCTACCAAAACTATTGAGGGAGGTGATTATCAAACTCAAAGAACCAACCATATAGTACAAAAGCAAATAATCGAACCTAACATCGAATTTATCAAGTCATATCTATCCAATAAAAATTACAGCAAGCAACTTTATATGTTGTTCACGAATATAAGGTTGGTAACAAGTTAAAACTCCATAACTTACCCACTAGGATCAACCACATCCCTGGAAATCTTCATTTTTTTGGTAGTCCCTTTGTATAAATCCTCCAAACTGCATTGCAAGGTTCTCTCAATAGGTGCACTTTTCCTTGGCACATTGGCCGAGCCTTCTCCAACCGCATTCCTACTAAAAGAAGTAAAAATGTCATCCCCAAATCTGTGAAAGCCAGATGGACCGGCACGGCCACCCATATCCCCCATTCCAAAGGGACTCGAAAACCCAAAGAACTCCGAAAATATATCATCTGCACTTCTAGGATTGAACCGGAAAGTCGTTGATCCACCATCACTGCCACCGGAAAATCCACCAGCACCCGGAGGTGGCACCTGCCCTTTCAATCCCTCCTCACCGTACTGATCATACACTGCCCTCTTTTGTGGATCACTCAAAACCTATTCACAAATCAAATCACCACCATAACCCATGATTCCAATGATCCAAATCACAAGAAAAAACCTCAAAATTGAAAAACTGGACACGCCAAATTTCAAATAGCAGAAATCAGTAAAAGAAATGGAAGACTGATAAATTCACCCGCTTGCTTTCACAACCCAATCGGCATTACATTGAGATTTGGAGACAAAAATTACATATATCCGTCGACATAAAACCCACAATTCCATTTCTCAAGAACACAAAATTCAACACCTAAAAGTTCACATTTAAGAAAGAAACGACAAAAAATAGTAAAACTTTGATAGAAGTTTGAACTTTTTTCCATATGCAATTGGCACTGCATGGAGAATTTTTTTGTTGAGAGAAGTCGTACATCATAAGCTTCAGAGATTTGCTTGAATTTGGCTTCAGCATCCTTTTTATTGTTAGGGTTCTTATCAGGGTGCCACTTCATAGCAAGTCTTCGATAAGCTTTCTTGAGATCCTCATCGCTGGCACTTCGATCTACCTGAAGAAGTTTGTAATAGTCCACTCCCATTTTCCAATTCCTCAGCCGGAACAACGTGTGCGTAGTTTAGAGTCACCGGTGGAAGAAAGAGACGAAACAAGAAGACATATCCACGAACACAGTCATACAAACTCGTCTGGGCTCAACAAAACAACACTCTTGTACTTTTCACTAGCCTTAGGCCCAGTTGTACACCAACTTTGGAGTCGTACGTTTTTTTTTTTAATAGATCAATGTAACATCTATAAACATTTAATTGAATAGGGCTATTTTAGATTATAAAATAAAAAAATAAGTTATAATTATTTAACAAAATCATATATCATTGTCACGTGTTTTTCTATATATTTTTGTCGACTTATTAGATCAAATAAGAATTTAATTTGGATATTGAAAAGTGCATTTTATATTGTGATTTAGTTTGGACAAAGAGTTTGGAAAATCTAAAATAAATTTATAAAATGAAGTTTTTTATTTAAAATTTATTTGTTTTAATTTTTTTCATACAAAATTATTTATTAAATTGTAATAATTAATTTCATTTTATATTTTTTTTCAATAGATAATAATTAATTTATTTAATTTTGTTTTAGACAACATTGATCTTAAATATTTTTTTGTTATTTTTAACTTTGAGAGATTTCTTTTGACAGAAGCAACTGATACTGAAATTGTTAACATTATTCTATAAGTTATATATGTATTTAAAAAAGAATTCATTCTTTTATATAATTAAGAATCTCAATTGATTTATCATCTTCCTAACCTATAATTTTCCTTAAGATATTTAATTCGAAAAATAAATCAAATCTATCAATGTGCAACAAATTATCATGTTTTAGGGTGTGTTCTTTTGGGTGGAAGGGTTTGAGGGAGAGGGAGAGGATTGATTTGAGTGAATTTGAAGGTGAAGATTATGTTCTTCTTTTTAAGGGATTTGGAAGTGATAATATAGTGAATTTGAGAGTAAATTTTGTGAAAGTTTGTGAAAGATTTTATAGATGTGACTAATAAAAAATAAGATTTAATTGATGAAAAAGTTAGATTACCAAATTGTCTTTGATGTTAAAAGTATTATAAAATGATAATTAGATAAGATATAATTAATTTTGAATTTTTTTGTGATAATTAAAAATATTAATGATATTTATTAATAATATTAATTATGATTCTTGTTATTGTTATTATTAATATTATTTATTATTATTAATATAATAATAATAATAATAATTGATAATTAGTTTTTTTATGTTCATAAAAATTAAATTCTTTTAGTCAAATTAGAACCTTACAGGTCTTTTTTGGAAAGAAATAATGGCCACACGTTGCACTTTTATGTGAACAAAAAGAAAAAAATAAATAGTGAAACTAAAAGCATAAGTATGGTCAACCAAAATTTACATTTATGTAAGAACAAGGGTATTATTCTAAATGTAAATAAATCACTCCAAATCTCTTTAGCACATGCGAGATGGAAAAAAGTTAAAATCTCTCGGTTCCGCTCCTTTCCTCGCTCAGAAAACTACTGAAAAGAACACCATTTAAAGCACAAATCCATCCTTCTATTTCTTTGTGAAGAGTAAAATCCTTAGAAAAGAACAAGGCCTTAAGGATCTTTCAAGGTTTAACCATTTTTCTTTAAAAAGCATACAATTCAGTGACTTTAATTTTTTAACACTAAATAAAAATAAAAAATATCTTCATATATTTTAAATTGTTCAAATTTAATTTGAAGTGTTGTAACACAAATAGAAAAAAGAAACCTACTAACAAAAAAAATGAGGATAAAAAAATTGGTACATACAGAAAACATGAGATTCAAGGAATGTAATATGTTAAAACTCTCAAAGAAAGAACTGTAGAATAGAAAAAAAAAATACAAGACAAGTCACATAAAGATAAAAGAAGAAATAGAAAAAAATTGATTATAAGAGAATAAAGACAACTCATCATTCTCTCTTTCCTAATAATAATTTAACTAAATTTTATTCTCAAACATAAACTTGTAATTAATTTAATGTTAATATATTAGTACTAAAAAATATTTTGAAGCCTTTATTTTCATAAACATAATTTTATAATTAATTTAATTAAAATATATTAGTACTACAAAAAATTGAAACTTTTTTTCTTAACCATAATTTTATAAATAATTTAATAGAGAAATTAGTACTAAAAAAAATTTGGTTATATATTTTTTTAAGTCTAAAGCGAGTATTTTACCTTGTCCTGTTATGTTATAAAATTGCATACATATGGTAATATATTTAATTTTTAAAAATTATATATATGATAATTTTTTTTATTAATTTACTGTGTAAGAACTTCCATACAACTGATTTATTAAATTAAACTCATTTAATAATGATGATGTTGTGCCAGTTAGAATACTTTGCAATACTTTTTTATTGGTTAAATTACTCTTTTGGTCTTTGTTTTGTTAAGAAGTGCAAATTAGTTCTCTACTTTTTTTTTGTCTCAATTTGGTCCTAGTTCTTTTAAAAATGATTCAATTTGGCCATTTTTGTTAGTGTGACCAAACTGTGTTAAAGTCAACACGTGTTAATATATGTGGTTTCTTGGATTTTTTTTAATTTTAATTTTTTATTTTTTTACACATGTCACTTTATTTGTGTCACATGTTAAGAAGTCTCAATTTGGTCTCTATATTTGTTTTTAGTTTAATTTTTTTTTAAAATGAAACAACATTGTCCCTCTTTAAATTGAGACTCAATTTACTTTTTGTATAAATCTGATGCTGATCTTTTTACTAAAATTAATATTTTTATTAAATATTTGTGAAAATATTTTTAAACAAACTTTAAAATCTATATGAAATATTTAGGATAACTCATATAGGTGAATAAATATGGAGTTCATACTTGAATCTTGAAAATTTTACTATTCAACTTATTAATTTTAATTTGTTCATATATCTTTTGGTTGCATGATTTCTGCAGCATTTCACTTTAGATTTAATAATCACATTCAAACTCTAACTAACCTGATTTCAATCATGCATTTCGTATAAATTTTAAAGTTAATTTAAAAATATTTCTAGAAATATTTAATAAAAATGTTATTTTTAGTAAGAATATCATCATAAGATTTATACAAAAATAGATTAATTCTAAATTTAAGAAGGGATAATATTGCTCAATTTTTACAAAAAATGGGACTAAATTGAAACTAAAAAATATACATATAAGGACCAAATTGAGATTTTTTGACACGTGACAAACTATGAAGTGACATGTGTACAAAAAATTTAAAAAGCAAATAAAAAAATTAAAAAGGTCACAAATTAACATATGGCGTTAACTTTAAGACCGTTTGGTGAAACTAGGGATGTCAAAAAAATCCATACCCGTACCCGCTAAACTTACACCCTTAACATTCTTCTCTTTTTTTCTTTGAAATTGGGCATATACATCAAACCTTATATAGACAATGACGTTTATGGATGTTTGTTGTCAAATGATGGAATCAAAATAAGAAAACTTGGCATGTGGCAATTGAGGTTTATTATTTGCTTATTTTGTTTATTTTTTCAGGAACCAATAGGAGAAAGTGAGTTTGTTGATTAAAACACTAATTAAAGAATTTTCATTGTGTTGAACGTTATTTTATATCTACTTTTACAATTATTTGGACTTGTATCAACTTGAGTTTATTTGAACTTTATTTAAAATTTATGACAGCGATGTATTTTATTTGAATTTATGATTAAATATTTCTTTTTTAAATAATTTTGCAAATACCCACGGGTACCTATGGATATGAAAAAAATAGGCGGATACCTGCACAATAGATATCCGACGGATATGAATACGGGTACCCGCACTAATTTAACACTTCTTAACAAAAGTAAGGACCAAAAGAGTAATTTAACATTCTTTTATTCTGAAAGGTATTTGTATGTTTTTACTAAAATGAATATGATGTAATATTTGAGATAATATTCTTCGTATATATTATAAATATTTTTCTAAAATTAATTTTATTTAAAAGTATAATCAACATTACATATGAATATTTCTTCTATTTTTATTTTATAAGAAATTTTTTGATTAGAGTCGGTTCTTGCTAATAATTTTTTATCGTTATTATCGAGTAAATATGTCAATTAATTTTAAGGCTTAAATACCTTTTTGGTCCTCATTTTCATAGTGTTTGTTGCGGATGGTTCTCATTTTGACAGAATGTTTAAAATGGTCCTCATTTTTACAGAATGTTTAAAATGGTCCTCATTTTCGCAATTCGTGTTTTATTTGGTCATTTTCTGTAACGCCGTTTAAATCATTAACGGAAAATTGTACAGGTGGCACGATTTATATTAGGGTGTGTTACGTGTACTGTACAAGTGGCTAATTAACGTTAATTTTTCAATTTAGGGTAAAATTTGCAATTAGGGAAATTTCTTCATCTTCGTCTTTCTTGAGCTCGGAATGAAGTGGAGAGTCAAACATTGTACTGCATTTGGACTTTCCTTAAACTTCGTTCAATTTCACTTTTGTCAAACATTGATGTAGTGCATTTTGATGATGATGAACTAATGTTATGAATTTAACTTCTTCCAGAGTTAGATCAATTTAATTTTTCCCAAGCTTAGACCAATATCACTTACTTCAATGCTCAGATTAAGATGCCATTTTGAACATGTTGGGACTAATATCAACATAATCAAACTAATTCATTTCTTCATTTAACAATAGTACAAAACATATTAGACTTTAAAATCATTAATCTGCCTCATTTGTGTCATGATGATGACATCTTTTCATCAACACCACCATTTGAAAAAGTTGCAGTCCACATTATTGGAACCACCACTCTGTAAATCAATAAATCAAAAATTAAAACCAATTTATTATTAACACAAAAATAAAAACAGATTGTACCCAAAATTTTCTACCAATATTCTTTGGAGTTCTTGTCATCCTTAAAGTCGTCATCCCTCTGCAGCTACAAATTGGGGTTAACCACCAACAGTGCACGAAGTTATACAACACGATTGCCTCCAACGATTACAACTAGAGGTAAAGGAAGAAGATTGAGACCGTAACATACCTATATAATGGGATTGCAGGAAGAAGAAGATTGCAACAACACCACAATTGGGAATGGAGGAACAAGATTACCAAAACTCACCAAGTGCCCAAACATTCCTTACCAAAACCCTAGCTCACTTGTTTAACCCCAAATATCTAATTACCACACATGTACAGTACACGTAACACACCCTAATACAAACCGTGCCACCTGTACAATGCTCTGTTAATGATTTAAACGACGTTACAGAAAAGGACCAAATAAAACATGAATTGCGAAAATGAGGACCATTTTAAATATTCGATAAAAATGAGGACCATTTTAAACATTTTGTAAAAATGAGGACCATTCGCAACAAACACTGCAAAAATGAGGACCAAAAAGGTATTTAAGCCTAATTTTAATATCCAGTTTTAGCTTCACATAAAAATTATAGAAAATTTAGTGAACCATTGATTTTTAATTACTTTTATTTATGGAACATAAAAAATTGTCCATTTAAAATGTGATGTCAGCAAAATAAATATTATGAGCGTTCATTTCTTTATTTTATTGGTTTTATTAACTTCACCCAATCCAATTAAATGTTCTTTAAATCCACCCTTCACGGAGATAGTGGCGTGGGTCAACAACACTAAAGGATCATCATCAACATTCAAAAGTATGATAGAATCATCGACCCGACCAAACATTTGAATGCTTATCTAATCCATATTAGTATATGTACCGTCTAGGGAATGGCCGACCTCAACATGCTCATTTGGATTCTGAATCGATAAATATTTATCATAAAACAACGAGTTTTAGTCACAGGCCGAGGTGACGATCATTTGGGCCGATGTGGTCGAGGTGATGAGCAAATATCCCTGGATTTTAGGAATAACCACCCCCCATGCGAGATTTCAGGAGAGAATAATGGAGAAGTGGGTAGGTTGGTCAGTTAAAGATCTGGCAGTAAGATAGCAGTTTTAAGACTGAAAGACCCTATATATACATAAGGGACGGGTGAAAGAGGGGAGGTTTTTGACGGCAGAGTCGATTCTCAATTTTGGTTCGGTCCCTAATTCTAGACCGGAACATTGGCACCCACCGTGAGGCCTCGGTAAAACAGATTCCCAGGCCTATCAACAAACAAAGCGATCACTCGATGGCGAGAAAACCCTGATCCAGAGGCGAGAAATCACACTCGAGAAGACGTTCCACCAGAACCCATAACCAGGGAATTGATACAACCTCATCGACCATGAAAGCGGATTTGCATCACCGCCCCCATGTCGCCGTTCAACGACCACTACCACTGATGGAGTTTCGTCCGCCACAAAACGCACCAGCAAACCCCAAATTGCGACACCAAAACACAAATCGATCACAAGCAGGTGGACCATAAAATTTTCCCAACACTTCCAATCCGTGTTGGCCATCCTTGATGCTTGTCCAACTACTTTCGAGACCTATAACCGTCAACACAAATCCTCTTACATAGCAACCTTTGCAAAATCTGCCCGAAGCTCGTTTTTTGGACGCTGAAGCCCACATTCAACATGGTCATAAGCATCAATCGTAAGGTCTTCGCTGCAGATCCTCTCGCCATTGCACCGCGAAATAGCTTTTTGAACACTGCACCGTTCTTCTCCGCTCCAACCACTACATGAGAGGAAGGGGCTTTGAACCACTAGCAACAATAGTACTCATTGTAACACCTACTACAACACCCACTTCATCGTCCATCTCAAATTCTGATGAACTTCGTCTGGTGGTGGCGTCGACAACTGGGGCTGCACATGACCAACATCACACAACATCGGGGATGGCACTGTGACCATGGTCGAAGGCGAAGGGGCTTTGAACCAGTAGATTTTGTGTTCAGATGGATGGGAAGTTGAATCATGAATTCGTGCAATCCACCAAATCCCTAAAACATCGTAGGGTTCGTGATCATGGCTGCGGAAATTAAGGGAAGTGGAGAAGAAAACACAAAAGGAATCAAGCCTCAACACGGAGTGGTGGTAACGTATTACAAAATTTAAGATATTTAATATAATTTTAACAAATATAAATGTTTTACCTTAATAAGTTTTTTCACCCACCTTAAATATTTTGTATTATTAAATGACTTGAATATTTTAGAGTAATTAATTACTTTAGCAAACAGTAATACATTACGAAATTAAATATTTGGGTGAAATTTTATATAAATTATTATTTTCTAGTTAATTCCTTCTTTCAACTATAAAAATTATTTAATTAAAATTAAAATATTTATAACTTTTTTTATTTTGTATTAGAAATGAATTTATTTCAAGATATAATATCATTCTTAATGAATGTACATGTTTTTTGGATTACTACATCTTGATTTGGTGGTTATGTTCAAAGTTCATTATTCGTATCAATTCGACAAACCTCGAGTTCGGCTCGGGGACGGTGAAGAGTCGTTAAAATGACAAACCTCGAGCTCGGTTCGGGGCCGACCTCGTAGCAGGCAGTGGTTCGACGTCAGTCAGCCAAAAATATCCCCTCAAGCACGAAGCTGAACAAATATGTATGCTCTTTGTCGATCTCAATTGTATCCTCTTTATAAACTTTTTATTTGTATTGTTTTACGTAACATTAAGAGCTCATGAATTACCAATTTTACAAAGCACCAAAAGACACTCAAACTCGACTAAAAAGCAGGTCGGCCCGTGCAAAACAAAAAATGTCTGACAACTCGGATCCGACCTCGCTATGTGCGAGAGAATACCTCAGTACGCGGAGGACTAAACTTGGATCCGACCTCGCTACGTGCGAGAGAATACCTTAGTACGCTGAGGACTAAACTCGGATCTGACCTCGCTACGTGCGAGAAAATACCTCAGTACGCTGAGGACTCAACTCGGTTCTGACCTCGCTACGTGCGAGAAAATACCTCAGTACGCTGAGGACTAAACTCGGATCTGACCTCACTACGTGCGTGAGAATACCTCAGTACGCTGAGGACTAAACTCAGATCCGACCTCGCTACATGCGAAGGAATACCTCAGTACGCTGAGGACTAAACTTGGATCCGACCTCGCTACGTGCGAGAAATTACCTCGGTACGCTGAGGACTAAACTCGGATCCGACCTCGCTATGTGTGAGAGAATACCTCAATGCGCTGAGGACTATACCCGGATCTGACCTCGCTACAAGCGAGAGAATACCTTAGTACATTGAGGGCTAAATTCGAATCTGACCTCGCTACAAGCGAGAGAATACCACAATACGTTGAGAGCTTTAGTAGACTGACCTCAAATTAATCAGTTTATCTTTTGTATGTCGAGGTCTCCCTCGGGCCGACTTCATATGTTGAGGTCTCCCTCAGGCCGACCTCAGCTTGATCATTTTACTTATCTTATGTCGAGGTCTCCCTCGGATTGACTTCAGCTTTATCATGTTATATATTTACTTGTCCAATACTAGAATATGGGGACGGTTTATGACAACCTTTCATTCCAGCAAGTTGAGGACTTGATGAAGGCGTGACCACCTCCTTAGAAGCTCCCTCAAGAAGGATCACTAGAAGCATGTCTAGAGGGGAGTCTTCTATTCCATCACCTTTATCTTTGTTTTGCATTACTTTAGTTTGAATTCCCT
>Ga0214542_1012236_pt1 | contig 11215 bp, 3 predicted proteins | sample CNSS1metaG_FD_160096 | JGI IMG/M metagenome (GOLD analysis project Ga0214542, IMG submission 160096) | Root nodule microbial communities from cowpea collected in UCLA plant growth center, Los Angeles, California, USA - CNSS1 | ecosystem: Host-associated > Plants > Roots > Nodule | place: USA...
AATATATATATATATTTAAAAAATATATATATATATATATATATATATATATATATATATATATATATATATATATATATATATATATAACTCTTTCCACATTTGTGTCGTTTATTTTCATCCAAATCAACACTTCACATTTAACACAATGTATAAACAAAAGAAAACAACTTTGTCCTGAAGTATAATTGGTTTACTCAAAATAGCCAATGAATGAACACATGTCGTGCAATCTCACCACTACTTGGGACAAAATCTTCATCATAAACATTTAAGAAAAAACCCACCAAACATATCCATAATAATTATACCTTTTTCAAGTTGGCTTTAAATTGTTTCAATTTAGTATTTTAAAACTTCTTTTTCATCAAACAATATTGTTTAAACAAAGCCAAGGATATGAAGGAAAAGGAACATAAAGTGGATAGATAATTCCTTACAATTTAGGCATCAAATAGATGTAGAATATCCCAATTACAATAAAAAGTCTCATAACAACCAAAGCTAATGTCATGTAACTTCCTAAACAACCCAAAAACAATCACCATATTCAGTTCTTCTCATGGTTCCAGAACACTCAAAGTAAGTGGTGCAATGAATCCACATTCAAAAGAGTGCCTAGCAAATGACAATCTGAACAAACTATGCAACAACATCATTCAATTGAAAAAGTTAAACTTCCAAATCACAAGCTAATTTTTAACACTCTTGACATGTAATCCTATTTTAATTGTATATGTAGAAACAAAAGAAAAGTGGCCAATTAAGAATAATAATGCTACAAAGGATATAATAACCGTTCCTACATATTTCATCAAACAAACATTAATGATACATTAAATATTTGAGCTTAATTTCGGCCAAATATGTAGTCAAGTTCAATTAGCCCACAAAATATAACAAGGAACAAAATTGACTATAACCTACAAATTATCTTCAGAGGTAAACATCTTCGATTTCTTACTTTCTTTTTGAATTTCCCTGTCTTCATTGATTATATAAGGTGATTCTAGTTCATTATCTTTTTTCATTATGTATATTATCATTCACATTAAGACTTCAATTAATAGTTTCACATTCCATGTTGCACATTAATTTGTGAAAAAAATAAAAATAAAAAACTTACTAAAAACAACTATCAACACATAAAAAAATCTGACCAAAAAGATGAGATGAGTAAACATACTAGAGAACGATTGTAGCAGAAGATGATCATAGAGGAGGAGTAGCGTTGATGCAAACCACCAAACAAGCACCTTGCCGCAAACTAGTGATCGACGTGGACCAGTTGGGTCGTAAAATAGTGAATGGGCACCAATGTTGAGCAGCATCGTGCAGACCACTAAGAGCACTGACGAGTACCCACGCTATAGACCACCGTCAACACCAACTACATGGAGCACCTAAGTTGTAGACCATCATTGGGTCACATGACCCAACGACCACCACGCCTTAGATCGAACGACCATCGTCGAACGACCACCACGCCTTAGCCTTAGACTAACACGTGGCACATTATTAACGACATTAATAATTTTTTTTTTCTGAAAGGAACCTAATTGAGACACTTTTTCAAAAATTAGGACACAATTGATACCTTTCTAAAAGTGGGGACCAAACTAACATATTCAAATGAAAATGTGTACTATCTAAATGTTATCCATAGACCAACTGAAGTAAGCCATCTTATGTCCTAATTCTTACACAAATACATTACAACATTAGGATATGTCTCGCCACATTTCAACACAAATAGTAACATATTTTATTTACCTCATATGGTGTAAAATCTACAGCACAAACCCCTTAACCAATTAATCTTTGATTGATTCAAATTTCACGATTGCAATAATATAATCTATATGAGACAAAATATGAATTTTGTTTGATATTTTACTTTGCAGTCATTTAAGTAAAAAATAATCAGTATTGCTACTTTCAATCACATATGTTATTTTTAGTTACAAATTATAAGTTTTAGTTTACATAATTTGGAACATGAAATTGATATTCTATATTGTACAATTTATAATACAGATTTCACTTTCTAGATCATGTATTCTGAAAAGTTAAATTTATATTTTAGATTATACGATTTAAATTATTAATTATACATTTTGCATCATGTAATCCAAAAATAAAACACCGAATTTCAATATTTGTTTATGAATTGACCAATTAAAAAAAAAAATGAAAACTTGAGAAAGTATGAAATGTTTGAAAAAAAAAAAACCAACATACCAATGCTCAACAAATGAGGTACCCACCTTTGATACCTTGACCTTGAACTAATTCATTTGCCAAAACATAGACGTCCAATGTTGTAACAAAAAAGGTGGAGCTATGAGAGGTTCATACACATATAAATTACAAAGGAAAAAATAGATAATTTGAAAAATATTTAGGTGGATGAAAGACTGAGGTGCAAAAAGAATTATGCATAGCAATATATAAAAAAAATTAAAAGTCCAAAAAACAGGTAGAAACTTCATACGGTCTAAAAAACTCGGACACCTTTTATTTAAAAAAAATATAATTTAGCATATATACTTTTTACATTTTGAATTATTCTTTTATAAAATAAGATTAAAAAAATCACATTATAACTCTTCTTATTTTAAGAAGGTAATTCATAATATATTTCCTACATTTCAATATCCTTCAGGTTCAGAAATAAATGTCCCACAAAACTATTAAAAGCCCTATTTAAAATACAGTACTCAAACCAAGAGGGTATGTTATGGCCCAATAGTTCACAAAATGATTAAGCCCAAACCTATATTGTCAAAAGTTCTATCAGTTAAAAAAAAAGTCCTATTAGTTTGTAACGGAAGTTCAAAAAAACCAAAATTGTAGGGACAATTTAGAAAACGTATATAGTGATTATTTTAAGTGATGTTGGTGACCAAAGAGCTTAGGTTTTCATTTTTCTTATTGGGAGAATCAATTTGACTTTTCCGGTTCATCAATTTCCTTCTTTATTCAAATTATTTATTGGCTCATTCATAAACTATAGTACTTTTCAATTATAATTTAACTTGAATTACAAAAAAAAATATTATATTCTAACTTCGATCTATACGACTATATTGTGTTCATCATTGCTTATTTTCTGCGTCTCTTGCATTAAACAATGATAACTGTTAAATTTAAAATATAATGATTTAATATATAAGTTATAACATAAATATATGTTCTAATAAAATATTATATTTTTTTAGTTTATTCTAAACTATAGTTATTGTTTCAAACAATAGATGGACTCCTAACCCTATAAGCAGATTTGACCAAATCTATTTAGATTACGAGATAAAAATAACACGATTTAATTTACGTTATAATATATATATATATATATATATTTTTTTTTTTTTCTTTGTCTTGTAGTGATTTTTCTAGTTGAGTCATGTGACGAATCCATTTTAATTAGAAAGATAAATTAAATGAATTGAATAAGTTCTATTTCAAATTTTAGCGAATTCAATAATAGAATCATTAATTAATTTTGATTCATTAAAAATTTAATAGAAAAATATATATGATCTATTTAATAGAAAATATAATCTAATATATCCATTAACACTTTCTTTATAGATGGTATCTAATTCATTCATAAAAGTTATATTTAAAAATCTTTATATAGGGTCAACTAAGTGTTTTATACCTGAATAACTTATTCTATGTTATTCTTATTTTTTGTTCAGTCGATCTCTGAGATTATCTGTCCCTCCAAAATTGCTGAGATGATTCTTGTAGAAGGCACTCCAATAATTAAGTAAGATAAGATAAGGTTTGAGTAAAGGAGTATTAAATGTTATGATGCATGTGTGTGAACAATCATACCTTAGATCTTTATTTATAATAGTTGTTATGGGTTTTTACCTTTTCTGCTAGCGTAATCATGGCCCCATACCTCAATTAGCATTAGTTGGTTGATTCTTGGTTATCATTGACTAAGTGTTAATCTGACTTTTATTCTATAACACGTCGATCTTGTTGGTTGGTCTAGGTGATTGACCCAATAGTCGGATAGGGTGGTTGACCCACCAGCCAATTAAAGAGGTTGTCGATCTACCAATCGGTCAGGGTGGTCGACCCACCAATCGTCGATCAAGACAGTCAGTCCGCCAATCGATAAGGACGGTTGGCCCAAGGGTGTACTGGTTGGCTCGCTAGTCGGTCTAACTTATTTATCAAAAGGGTATGTACAGTACTATAAGTTACAAAATTGATTTTGAAATTTTAATATTGATTTGGACAACCATTATTTATCTTGATAGTAATTACTTTCAACATTTTCGATATTGGATAATGTTACATGTGATGTTAAAAATCTAATTTTCTTAAAATAATTGTCTTCCTGAAATTATTTTATATAGTGATATTAAACAATTTGACAAACATATATCCACAGACATTAATATTAAAAAAATTGACCCAAATATATATTAGAAGACATATTTATGCATTTTTGGATTAAAAAAATTACATTCTCTAATATTTGAAAATAACATTGTTTGAATATTAGAAAATAAAGTATTTTAAATGTTTTTTAATTTTATAAGTATTCATCCATAATGATGTACTTTTTTCAATACATTGAGTGAATTTGAAATAAGATCTTTCCTTGTATACTTTTTGGAAATAAGTTTGAAACTCATGAGAATTAAAGTTATAAGCTTAATTATTTATAATTAAGAGTTCATGACATGGTTTAGAATTATGTTGCACATCCAATGCATCACATATTTATAACTTTGTTGTTTATTATACACCACAACATAATGAACATTTAAGTAGATAACTAAATATGAACAAGAAGTAGAGAAGATTGATTGTAATTATCTTTAATCCATTGTATAGTCTTAAAATGACTCATGTGATGTACACTTAACATACTTTATGCATTCATAACGCTAAAAATGAAAACATAAAAAAAAAATGGTGATACATTACTATTGATATCAAACTTAATTAACCTTAAAAGTTTTACTTACGTCTTTCAACTCTTAGGTGATTTTTTATGTAACAAACATAACCAAATGATGACATTTTTCTTTGGACAACAAACTTTCAATGATTACTACAATAACAAAACAATATGTTAGATTGAAACGATAAATTACAAAGAATCAATTAGTAACTTTGACTTACTCACAATAGTATTATCGAAGGAAATGTCTTTCCTAGATTCGTGCATCCATTATTAAATGTAACTTTAACTGTTATTGATTTAATTTGCTCTATTTTGGATGGATTATGGCAAAAAAAAAGTATTGTCAAAGCCCTAGGCAATAGCAAAATTGTTTATAAATTTATAATACAAAATATTTATATGAAAGATGAAATATATCCATCTTTCTTTTAGAAGCCTAAAAGAAGCTATATACTTACACTCAATTATTGATTGTTTGAAACAATTTATACCACATAGTTTTAGTTTATGTACAATGAGATGTTCTTATTGATGATTATGAATAGGAAAACATATCATTATAAGTAAAAAGTGTAGTAAAAGTATGATGAGAACATAAATAGGTAAATTTCTAAGGCGTTTGAAAACACTATCCTTAAGGATTTATCCACAGTATATGTGCAAACCCCCTGGGATACAACAAGAACATCTCATATATATTCTGAGGATAACATAAACTAGTAAGATAACCTCTTTAAAAGAGTAAGTAACCCAGGATAATAAAATAAAGATATAGAGGGAGTAGAGAGGAAAAGAAACCCAAGAGAGAAGAGATGTGAGTTTAATTGTGTATTCTTTTGGAGACCACCAACCACCTTTTTATAGGTGTGAATGAGGGATGGTGATGGGTTAAAATCCCATGGCTCATGATGAATATCTTGTAACAGCTCAACAACGGTCATATTATTGTAAATACCAAATCGAAATTGCTCTAGCTATAATGGCCAAATTGCAACTGCATATTTTACAATAACCAAATTTTACAACAAAAAAAGAGGACGGAAAAGATCAAGGCCAAGTGCCACCAACTCATAAATAGGATCTTTCAATATAAGAATCTTATGAATGAAAGGAACCTGTTTGCTTTGCCCCTTAATCTCCTAACAAAAATATAATCAATTAATGAGTTCAAACTACATATTGAAATATTTGTTGATATTAATACAAATATATAATTAAACTTAAAAACATACCTTGCTTAAATTCTTCAAGGCATGTACCATACTTGAACTTCATGAAAGGGTATAACCATTTAAGCTTCATCAACTTAAATTTCATCAACTACCACCCTAGCATGATCTTATGCTAATGGCACCAAGTGGATGGATGAAGCTCCCTCACGAAGAGCATCTAAGGTGAGTGACTAATAATATCCTCATCAATGTATAACTCACATCGACTATTGCTATTGGAGTTAGTCTCCTCTTCTAAGGAGTTTGCAACAACAAAAATCCCCTTTGTGCTAACATGGAGAGCTAAAGGAGAGTGTTGAACTGCCTATGAGGGGTTGAAGTTTGACGTTCGCACATGATGTGTTATGTCTCCTACTTTGTGATCTATGACACTAGTCTTGTAATTATTTTTTATTCAATCCTTTCTAACTCCTCATTACTTGGTGATGTGACAATGTGATGGAACACCCTTAGCCAAGGGTCCAATAACAAGAAGCATGACTAAGCAAATTCAAGAAGAGTTAGCAACATCTAGTCAAGGTGAAGCTAAACTCCTTTTCATTTGAGCTATCATGGAGCATTTTTAGACTTTGTATTAAGGGTCATGTAGTGTAAGTTTTCCTTTGAAGGCCTTGTATTAAGGGTCATGTAGTGCAAGGTTTTAAAAACAATCTTACTTAAGTAGGGAGCATCCTATGCACTTAGCTTAAGCAATTCTTTGATGTTTAATTATGTTAATTTAGCTAGCTTAGGAAGGGCGTCCCACACATGTCACATGGCAAGCCCTTAATGGGTAGTTCTCTTATAAAGGTAGTGGCCATGTGTCATTGTCTTATAGGAGAGACTTTTCATAAAGTAGCTTTCCACATGGCAACACATAAGTGGTTCGTTTTGTGAAAGTGAGGATTGCCACATGTCAAGCTCTCTTTCGTCCTTTGATAGAGAGTTCTCTTATAAAGGTAGTGGCCATGTGTCATTGTCCTATAGGAAAGGCTTTTCATAAAGTAGCTTTCTACATGGCAACATATGAATGATTCATTTTGTGAGAGTGAGGATTGCCACATGTCAAGCTCTCCTTCACTAAGATAGTATTTGTAGGGTTTTGGTGCATATTAGCATTTTAGGGTTTAGACCATTTTGGAGACACCTTACTCTATAAATAGAGGTGTCCCCCCCATGTATTTCTCACTTTGAGAATGATAATGTTATGCTGCCAAAATTATTTTTGAGCCATACTTATTGTCTTAGTCACTTGCTAGAGCATCCCAATAGGTCCCTCTAGCACCCCTTTCTCTAGAGTTGGCCTAACCTCTTTTAGAGCTCCACAAGCAACCTTCATCCCACCATTAAATCACAAAAATTGAGAGCCATTTTCTCTCAACACCAAGCTTCCGTGAATCCACCATCCACCATAATCACCATTTTGAGCTTTGGCCTAACCTAGCTTGAGGACGAGGCTATCTCAATGTCAACATGTTGAAAGGGTGGCCCAACATATTTTTGTATTCGTATAATAAAAATAATAGTGGTACAAAATTGACCTAAGTGCTCCAAATTTCCAATAATATATGTTATTATATCTCAATGTATGAAGGGATTAAAACCACTATGTGTGTCGTACTACTTGATATTCAATGTCATCCTTGAAATCAAATACTCTATGTAAAATTAGCAATACGTAGCACAATATATATCGATTCTCAAAAGACACATGTTGACTGTATTCACTATTTAATGTTTTTCTTATATAAATTAAATTTCAGGATTTAGGCATTTAAAGACATGAAACAAAAATTGGAAAAACAAAAAATTGTATGAAAACAAAACAAAAGAGATTAAAGGTCAATTCACAAATTCAATAACTAAACGATTCTTCTTGTCATAGTTCTATATAGATTTAGATTCAAGTTTGAACCATTATCCAATTCAATAAATCAATTAAACTAATTATACGTATAAAATAAAAATATCATTCAATCTAATTTGTATGTAATTATAAAATCAAGATATAATCGATTCCTAATATAATTTCTAAAATTGGTAATGAAAATAACAATCATAAAGTGAAAACTAAAATTATAGAAGAGAAGAACAAACTTAGAGCATTAAATGATCAATGTAAAACTCAATTTGGCTTGTTTGGTATTGATTTGGTGAATTGATCCTCAAGAATTAGTCTCCATGGATGAAAACCACAAAACGAAATTGACAGCAGAAGAATAAGAGTCAAAATGAAATTTGAGATAAAAACATAAAAGGAGATGAATAGAATTTCTGAAATTAAAAATTAACCAAATGATTTTATGTACATGTTTAAAGAATATTTAGGCTATACATACACATACATGACTCTGAAATCTAAAGTATAAATGATCCTATCTTGCACTCTAATTGAGATCATAATCCCAATTACAAAAGTATAAAGAAAGACAAGAAAAACTAAATTTGTACGATGTAACATCTTGACCAGATATTACGGATTTTTAATAAAATCAAGAAAATAAATAAGTACGCTGCATTTAATAATACCTCATTTCCCAAAAAGCGCAGGAAATTTAAACTTTATTAAATAAATAAAGAGTACGCAAATCCATAATTTACAAAACCTGAATATTATAAAAACACCCATAAGGGTTTACAACTTTATTTCAAAACCAATAATAGAAATATAAAACTCTCGAGATATCCCCTCTCCGCGGCTAAGCTCCACCAGAACCACCTGCATCAACATCATTTGCTCACGTGTACCGCGTACACGATCATTGCCAAACACAAGCAGATAGGGTGAGCTTAACAGAATAAACATATAAATATTTATACATACATATAAAACACACTTATTTCATATATATATATATATATATATATATATATATATATATATATATATATATATATATATATATATCATAAAAACATCCAAAAGGGTTTCCTCATTCGATTCCATATCACATGGCCACAACCATGTTATTCGTGTTCTACATCTTCTAGTGATTACTTCAAGATGACTTGCTGCCATACCTATCGGCCACAACCGATAGAGCACGTGCGGGAAACCATTGCTACGGATCAAACACTGTAACGCCAGGTGGAGTTTCCAAATACGAACATAGTTTGCAACGTCCCAAGACTACCAAACTCGTTAGTCAACTACTGAGTTGGATCACGAGTGGACAGGTTCGTGGAAGCATATGGAATCCCTAAGAGCATGAGTGAGAATGTATTGATCTCATATAGGTTATGAGACTGAGGTGGCATGGTATAAATTTTTTTTATAAATGAGAAAATGGTTAAGTTGATTTGGGTAATTTGTATTTATCGTTATTTATGTATGTTGTTTATTTAGCTCACCCTTTTTGTTTGTATTTGGCGATGATCGTGTGACTTGTCACACAGGAGCATATGTGATTCCGGGTGAGGATGGCGATGCATAGGGACAGAGCAAGGGATAGTTGTTGGGCTTTATTTAAGGAACTTGTTTTGAATAAGCTTTGTAATTTTCTTTTAAGTTGTTTTTCTTGGATTTCGAGCTTGTAATAAGTTGTTATGAATTATTTTTTTACCACAATTTAGGATTTTGAATTTCCCGCGTTTTTGGGAACAATATTATTGTTTGAATTTTATTTTAAATTATAATTTCTTTTATTAAGTAATATCTGCCTAGGATGTTACATATGTCATATATAACAATTGGTAATGGTTGTTACATAATCACATGACAAAATCATGAGAGTTTAAAACAACTAACGTTAGCTTATTTACTGAAACAAGACTTTTAACATTCAAAGAATATCCATGTCATATATTAACACTTATTAGACATTGGGCTTATCAACTTAGAGGAACTAAAAAAAAGGACACTAAACCAAACAATGACAACAAAACACAACGCCAAGTAAGGACGAAGAAAATATTTATAAAAAGTTTCACAAAGAAAAGGAAGGCCAACGATACTATTTTGCACAACAAGTGAAGGTAGAAAAGGGTCGACGACACCCCAAAACCATGATGGATGACAAAAAAAGAGACACTTGTGCGTGATTTTGAAGGGAAAAAGTTTAACATGATAATGAAGTGAGTGTTTTTAATCACCTTTCAACATCAAATTTATATATAATCGATGTCAAAAACATTAGTTATAAGATAATCAATATACAAAACTTATAAAATATTACAAATTTGCCGCCGCCCATCATTCTACATTAAATAATAGACGTTAAATGTTGTTGTTTGAAATTTTGACAATTAACATACACTAAATAAGGAAATGAGATTTTGTTTCATTCATTTGTTCACCATTGTTGATTGAAATTTTTAACAATTATTTCAAAAAATTATATAATACAATTAAAAATTATATGTAGTTAAAAGAATATTATAAAAAAAGTTTTATATACATGTGATTATACTAAGTCAAAATTCTTTAAAGGTTCCTTTTATTTGACTTGTAATATTATTTTTTAATTGGACAAAAATGCTAATGAGTTTAATTCATTGAGCTAGTGATCTTTAGATAAAACATGCATTTATAGTAAGTGATAGTGATGGTCTTGCACATTTGGATAATAGTAACTACTCTTGCATGTTGGAATAATGGCATATGCTCTACAATATGTTCTTCATATAGTGCTTCCATATGGTTTTCAAATTTGATTTTTCTTTGTTATTATATTCCTTTAATTTTAAAGCCATTTCTTCAATTTCTCTCAGTCACAAACTTTATTATTTTTTAATTATTTATGTCATAACTTGCCTCCTTATGTCATTTTTTAATCATTATTAGGCCTGATATCCAACCCACCACTTGCTTCCAACTCAAAAGAGGAAAGAGAATCAGGAAAGAGACCCACGTGAGGAGTCTTTGAACACGATAGATACAAAGAGAGATTCAAAGCATGATGGTGATGAACTCCAAAGGAAAAGCCTAATCAATGGAAACCGTGAACCAAAAAGCTAAGTTCATCTTTCTTATTTTGTTATTTTGTGTTGTTATTACAAGTGAGAAGTTGAGAACCTTGTCTTTTATATATATATATATATATATATATATATATATATATATATATAT
>Ga0214542_1012237_pt1 | contig 11214 bp, 9 predicted proteins | sample CNSS1metaG_FD_160096 | JGI IMG/M metagenome (GOLD analysis project Ga0214542, IMG submission 160096) | Root nodule microbial communities from cowpea collected in UCLA plant growth center, Los Angeles, California, USA - CNSS1 | ecosystem: Host-associated > Plants > Roots > Nodule | place: USA...
GTTCGACCCAATGCTTTATTTCTGTCCTAGTTGATCCCGATTCGACATTAAAAGTATATTGATTTTTCCCCAATAACCGAATACTTTTGTCTGTAAATACTGCATATTTTATTCCATTCATAAATCCAATTCAGTTGTTGACAAGCGAACAACAAGCCAAGGTGCACATAATAATTTCCTTAGTTTTTGGATAATCATCCTGTCCTGTTATGAGTTTAGTACATTCCTAGTTGTCAGCAATACTGTGTTGATCCCCAAGACGCTGAGAATTGATGACCCTACAAAAGCTGCAAAGAGCTCTATATGGTCCACACTTGGGATCAAGAATGAGAAGGGGAACTCTCTCAATGGAGGAGGTCTTTTCAAGGCATTTGCATCAAAGGGAGGTAGTGATGATAAGAAGAACCATGTGGTGGTTGAAGCATCCCCATTGTTGCAAGCCAACCCTGCAGCTTTGTCAAGGTCTCTGGTATTCCGTGACAGAACATAGTTCAGAATTACAGCAATTTTCTCAGCCAGCTTCATCAAAAAATGTTTCTGATATAGGTCCTAAAGTTGAAGTTGTCTTGATAGGTACAGAGCATAAACCTATGCATTTTGCCACAGTTCTCTTATTATTAATAGTTCTGTTGGGGGATTCCTATTTTCTTTGTTGGTGTGTTTTTAACTCCCAATATTTCAAGCATCATACATACATACATACATATATATATATATATATATATATATATATATATATATATATATATATACATATATATATATATATATATATATATATATATATATATATATATAGTTTCTTCCTAGTTTGTTGAAGTTGAGGATTTTCAATTCTTATATGTATTTTATACCCTTGAAGAGAAGGTAAATACTACATATTATTTTATGTAAAATGGGATAGAATTAAAAAATGTGGTAAAATAGATTGCTTAATGAACTCATGTGATTTGCTAATGTTTGGATATGTAACTTGTGTATTGAAAATGATTGTTTCTATTATCCACTATTGTAGATACTCTCCACTCCATAATGTCAGGAGACCATGGGAACAACATATTGATCAGTCTATTCAGTATCCATCAACCATGTTGTTGACAGTTGATCATGATGATCGTGTTGTGCCACTGCACACATTGAAGTTATTAGCGGTTGGTCTGCTTTTCATTACTAGAAAATGGGCTTATAATGACAGGTAAAATGAGCTTACTATGACAGGTATTATGGTGTCATAGTTTCAGGAGTCATAGAAAATGTGCGTTTTTTATGACACTGCAGAAACCTGTCATAGTAAGTCAGACTTACAATGATAGGCAGTGCAAACTACGTCATAGTAAGTCAGATTTTTTTTAATGATTTTTCTATTTTACCATTTTCCTTTCCATACTAATGTTGCCTATTATGCTCGTTCACCCAGTGTCCGAAATCCATCTCAAAGGTTGTAATTCCTGCAAATATGGTATTATTAGAATGCAAGAATAGAGTGGAAAACATATTCTAATACAAGAAGAAAGGATACTCATGCAAATTAGGAACAATATTACAAACCAACCATAACAATCTATGGTAATCTTCCATTGCTACACGAAAATTTCTGAAAAATTCAGGAGTTGCAAATGCCATAGGAATATCAACATACAATAAGTATAATATTTTTAAAAGGAGATGTATGTGTCATTTATTGTGCAGGGAAATATATAGTTGCAGTACCAACTTGAATTTACCGATCCAGCAAAACCCAAAACACAATAGAAGGAACAGTTCTGAGATAAAGACAAAAAATTATATCAGTTACTTGGAATCCTTTTTAATTTGGTTTTGTGAAAAAGAGCAACATAAGGAGAGTGAACGGCGTGAGGTGCGTAGAGGACGCGCAAATAGCTCGTATACGGTGCGCGGACAGCTCGCGGACAGTGTGTAGAAGACGTGCAGACAACTCGCGGACAGTGCGCGAAGGATGAACGGACGACGCACGGACGACGCACGGACAGTGCGGACGGCGCGCGAACGATAAGCGGAGGGCGTGAGGACGGTGTGCAGACAGCTCGCGGACGGTGCACGGACAGTGCGGACGGCGCGCGGACAGTGCGGACGGCATGCGGACAGTGCGGATGGCGCGCAGACGATGAGCAGAGGGCGAGCAGACGACGAGCGGAGGGCGACAGACGGCGAGCAGAGGCCAGCGGAGGGCGAGCGGACGATGAGCGAATGGTGTGAGAACGGTGCGCGAGACTGAATCTAGAAAGAAACTAGGGTTCTGAATGTTGGAGAAAATGGAGACGAGAAAGAGAGAAAGAAAAGAGGGAAGGAAAAAAATTAGGGATTTGAAGATATTATGACAGGTTTCTGTAAATCTGTCATAATATATTTTTAACATAATTTCAATTTTGCCATCGTGCCCATCTATTATGATAGGTCCTCTGCACCTGTCATAATAAATTTTTCCTTTTCACTTATTATGATAGATTCCTTTTTACTAGTCATTGTTACTTTTATTACAAAAATGTCACCGGTCAACTTATTATGATAGGTGGCTTATACCTGTCATAATAAGTCGTCATAGATTCCTCTTTTTCCACTAGTGTCTTATGAATTCACATTGAGATTGTAGACACAAGTTAACTTCTATTTATTAAATTGTGTTGCAAAGTATAAAATAAGTGGTTAGAAGATTGGTCTAGTTAATGTTTTCTCCAAACATTCAAGGAGAAGGAAATATAAAATAGATATCTACGTTTAATAAAATTAGTTTATGCATTAATTATAAATTATTTTTTAGAGAAATTGAGGAGATTACTAATGTGAGTTGATTTTAGTTCATGAGAAAACTTTTTCTTTCTTATGTTTATGGAGAAATTTGTTTAAACAAACTCAATTAATTGTCAAATTTTTTTATGCATATATGTTTCACTCTCATTTGACTACTGAATGGGCAAGAAACTCACCTTGATAGTCCTGCAGCTTTCTATTTTTTTACCCTTTTTAACACTAAGAGGATAACAAGTAAAATTAACTTACAAGTTGACATGAAGGGAAATAACCGCAGTATTGAAATTGGTGTTAAACCTCCCAAGGTGAAGTAAAAATAATTCGTACACCTTGGCCTTAGTCCTCCTCTCATCAAGAATTAGCCAAGAAAGGAAAAAATAAAACTTTTAGTGTTACAAACTTTCAAGTTAAAGATTTAAAAAAATGACTATTATTTTTGTGATCTATTATATGTTTATTATTACCATTCTTATGGTATGCTTCTCAATTATCCTTTTTGGTTTCTCTTCCCCTTTTCATAGGGCAGACAAAACCATGTTGCAATTTACAGTGTTACCCAGTTTTATGTCATCTTTGTCTCAATCACAACTATACATACCTACATCTTCTCATACAATACATTTATTTCATACCTTATCATTTCTTTTGTGACTACACATCTATCTTGGAGTTCAATAAAATTGTCTTTAGAATGAGAGTGATCTAAGTCATTTTGTTATGAATGAGGAGATTGTTCTTGCTTTCCTTGCTGCCTCAATTAAGAGGGCTCTCTCTTATATAATCATTTTTTTTCTTTGATAGTATTGAATAATGAAATTATAGTCAACGTAAAACTCATCAATATGGTGAACATGGATCAATCATGAAAAATTTGTTAATGTTGTTGATGAGATTGAATAAGGGTACTAAATAACTTTTTCCACTTCATTAAGGTTGCTCTTATAAAATCAACAAATGAGAAATTGAACACTTTCAGCAGAATATTGATCATAGCTAAAATTTCCATGGAGTATTTACCTCAGGGAATTTTATTTTTTATATGAAATAGTTTGTTTGAATGAACTACTAATGGATTGATCCTAATGTTCACAACAGAGATTGGCACCCCATTACAATGCCGAACTATAGGTATATATCTTCCTTATTTGTTCTTCACCTACCTTCAGATAAATAACTTTATTATTTAGATTGAACAAAATACAAAAAAAATGTCTTTCACATTTTTGACGGTTTTTTAAACTGCTAAAAATTTTATTTGTGACGATCTTTAACCGCTAAAATTTGTAATTTTAACCATCACAAATGTCCATTTTTTTTGTAGTGTATGTTCAATCCTGCACCGATAATGTTTAAGACTGCATAACTTCTTTTATTTTTTAGAGTTTACATTTGTAATTATGATTCACATTTATATTGTAGGTTTCTGATCAAGGAAGTGTGCCAACTAATACAACAAGTTCTGGACATGAGGAAAATCATATGTGATAGTTGACGAATATAATATAATGTGGAAGTTAATTGAATCATTTTATGTTTTGAGAACCATTGCAGTACTTCATGATAGTTTTTGCTGACTAATATGGTACTTGAATTTGAATTTGAATTTGTATATTTGTTATACTTTGATATACATTTAGTTATCTATAAATAATTTGTCAATTTGATGAGTTTATATCTATTTATGTATAATTTCATTAAATATAGATTAAAAAAATAGAATAAATGTAAATAATTGTGATTGAAAAAATATATATGAATACATAAATGATAAATGAGTAAAAAAATATAATAATAATTTAAAAATCTATGGTACTTTATGGAGGTTTTGAAACCTATAGTATTTTATGGAGGTTTTGAAGCCCAGGGTATTTTAGGGGGTTTTGAAACCCATGGTATTTTATGGGGGTTTTGAAACCTATGTTATTTTATGGAGGTTCTAAAACCCATAGTATTTTATGGAGGTTTCAAAATCTACGATATTTTACGGAGGTTTCAAAATTCATGGTAACTAACTGGGGGTTTTAAACCCACAAAACGTAACTGAGGTTTTAAAACCTATGTTAAATTCAAGAGGATAAAAAACCTTCGTTATTGATTGGTGCTTCTGGGGTTCGTAAAAACCTTGGCTAACACATTCTCCAGTGATGATTTAGCAGGAAAAATCGAAACCCCAGGTAAAGAACTTAGTAAAGGTTTTAATCCTGGGTAATGTCAAAATAAACCTCCGTTAAAAATATTTTTTCTTGTAGTGTCCCCAATTCAAGCTAGATTAGAAAACCTATAATCTACACAATGGGTCAAAATCTATAAAATGCATGGAATGAAGTAATTGACAGTTCAAACATGGATCAATACACTGAACAAAATTGATGAGATGCATATATCACTAATATAGTGATAGAAAAACAAAATCAAAGATGAAAGCAACCTAAGAACAATAGCACGGGAAAAATAACTACATTACCTAACTCTGAAGAAAATGTAGAATTTGAATTCTAAACTAATAGCTATAGTTCAAGAAAATGTAGAATTTGAATTATAAACTAATATCTAGTTACTGGAATGCATCAAAGATCGTGGAAACAGATTAGAAACATGAAGAAAAACTGGAAATAGGTATTGGAATCAAAAATCACAAAATGAGTTTCAAAAACAGAAAAGGGTTTTGAAGGAAAAATCAAGAACTTGATTCTTGATCTATGGTTTTAGATTTTTGTAGTCAAATAGTTCATTGAGAACCATTAAATCAAGTGGCGACATTGCACTCCTTTGATATGATCCTAAGTTCAGAAATGAAATTAAGAAAAACAAGTAATATTTGAAACTATGAAACTAGAATTTTGACAGCAAAATAGAAATGGGTTTGATAGCATATATGAATCTGAAAAGTGTAAAAACTCATAAAAGAAAGCTATAACGTGGAAATAAAAGTAAATGGCAATGGAAATAAAACTGGAAAACAAAATCGAATGGCAAAAATCGAAAATCTGGAAAATGGGTTTTAAACCAGAAATAAGAACTTGAGTTTTGCTTGAATGGGTGTAATCTCTGCCTCCAATATCTCTAATCTGAAATACTGGATAAATTGGTCACATTGTACTCTTAGAAACCATAATTGAATCCCAAAACTAAATCTGTATAAAAGTTCAAAGATCAAAACCATTCACTCATCATTCAAGAAAATACCTGTAGGACAAAACCAGAAAATGGTTATGAAAACTTCATAAGAGAATGTAAATGCTGAAATGTAAATAAAAGCTGTAAAACTGTAGAAATGTAAATGAGAACTGGAAATTGAATTTCATTAAACATTTAAGTGTACTAATCGGTTGAGATTACATATATTGTCAAGAACTTGAATGTTTCTTGCTCACATTGTAGTCTTGAACTCCATGATCTTCATAACATACTTCTCTCAATCCAGAAAACTAAGAATCTACGAACTAATGAAAGCTGTAATAAGTGCATAAAAGGAAATAGTGAGTTGTGTGTATTCGTGGTGGTGGTGTTTGCTCTTCCTAGGCTAGTCTATTTATAGGAAAGAAATCCATGAACCAAAACAAAATCTCCTAGGCTCGCTAAACTAACTCAACTCCTCTTTGACCAATCTTCTTAATTTTTCTATGCTTGCTGCCACCTATGATTAATGATGTTGATAGTTAAGCTTTGGGTTGACAACTTCTATTATTTACTTGGCCAACTTTCTAGCTTCATCATGTCTTTAAATTTCATTTTAAATCTGCCGGAAACACAAATAAAACTCAAGTTAGTTAAGTCAAGAAGGTTAGAACAAGGATAGGGTTAAGGTAACAATATACTAGACTAGTTCTAAGAATTCAAAACAAACCAAGCTAAAATTCACTCTAAAAGGAACCTTTTTAACACATTTTTACTAAAACTAAGATTATTACTAGAAAAAGCGAAAATGAACCAAAAAAAGAAAAAAAAACAAAAAAAAAAAAAAAAAAAAAGAACAAGAAAACCCCAAAAGAAGTGCACTAAACTACTAAAAAATGTGCCTAATTTGACACTTAACACACCTCCACACTTCGAGGTTTACACTCTTGTGCAAAGAAAGAAGAAAACAAAATTTAAAAACAACTTCAAAACATTGAAATATTGTTCTACCACTCAGCTGCATCTGTCCTGCATACATCAAAGACCAAAAATAGCTTCAAGATCCTCCACTCTAGTTGTCAAAAACAGGTTAAACATGTCAAGTTTAAACAAAATTCAATCAAAACTCAGTTTAGATCAGTATAAAATCCTCACAGGACAATGTTTCTCTCTCATTCTCTCATGTGTATAGGGTTAGTGTATAACTTAGCTCATCACATCATGTTTCTAGTCTCGGTCTAGGCTTGGAAAGCCTCTAGCATTCACCACTACTCATCCTCAATCACTATTAAAGATTAATTAGGACTTTTTTTTTAAAGCTTGTAATGTGGCTAGTATCAAAAGGTAGGGAGTACAAAAGGATCACAAAGCTATAGCACTAAAGAGAGTGAAGAAGTAATGGGGAAAATTTTGGGAATTTCAAAAGTAATGACTAACTAAATTTTAAGTTTATAGTAAATAAATTTGTATATTTCTAATTGTCATTTTTCTATTTTTATATAAATATAAATAATTTATAGACTTTTTAATTAATTTTTATTTATTTATTTCTTTTAAGTTTATTGTCTTGTTTTGTCATCTAACATTTTTAATTTTCATATGTTAAAAACTATAAAAATTTTATATTAATTTAAAATAATATTATGATTAGTGCAAAAATAAATAAAAAAATCAATGTTTAATATATAGTCACAATTAATGTAAAACCATAATTTTTATGACGATTTTAATCAAGTTGACACATTTCAATTACATATAAATTAAAAAAAATATGAAGTGTAAAATATGAATTTGAAAACATAAAATTAAGATTTGAAATTTCTTAATTTTAGATAATCTAATTATTTTAATAAAATATTATAATTATTTTTTTTTTTCAAATTTTACTCAAATGTTTTGTTATCACTACAAGAAAAAATATTTTTAACGGGGGTTTATTTTTACATTATTCAGGGTTAAAACCTTTGCTAAGTTTTTTACCCGGGGTTTCGATTTCCCCCGGTAAACCATCCCTGGAGAATGTGTTAGCCGGGGTTTTTACGAACCCCAAGAAGCACCAATCAATAACGGAGGTTTTTTATCCTCTTGTATTTAACATAGGTTTTAAAACCTCAGTTAAGTTTTGTGGGTTTAAAACCCCAGTTAATTACCATGAATTTTGAAACCTTCATAAAATATCGTGGATTTTAAAACCTCCATAAAATACTATGGGTTTTAGAACCTCCATAAAATAACATAGGTTTCAAAATCCCCATAAAATACCTTGGGTTTCAAAACCTCCGTAAAATACTATAGGTTTCAAAAACCTCCGTAAAGTACCATAGATTTTTAAATTATTATTATTAATTTTTTTACTCATTTATCATTTATGTATTCATATATATTTTTCAAATCACAATTATTTACAATTATTCTATTTTTTTAATCTGTATTTAATGAAATTGTACCTAAATAGATATAAACTCATCAAATTGACAAATTATTTATAGATGACTAAATGTATATCAAAGTACAACAAATATACGAATTCAGATTCAAATTCAAGTACAATATTAGTCAGCAAAAACTATCATGAAGTACTGCAATGGTTCTCAAAACATAAAATGATTCAATTAACTTCCACATTATATTATATTCTTCAACTATCACATATGATTTTCCTCATGTCCAGAACTTGTTGTATTAGTTGGCACACTTCCTTGATCAGAAACCTACAATATAAATGTGAATCATAATTACAAATGTAAACTCTGAAAAATAAAAGAAGTTATGCAGTCTTAAAAATTACCGGTGCAGGATTGAACATAGTCAACTCAGGAGGCAATGCAACACACTCCTTCAATTTCCACACATACTTTTTCTTTTATTCATCACTCTCTTTTCTCGAAGCTCTAGCAGCATGGTCCATAACCACCTAGGTCGGTGAAAAGTAAGAACCCTCTTAGCTAGCTTTGTAGCATATGGTAATTACCAAAAGTTGGTACATACAGTGACACGAAGATCAGAACTTTTGTGTGTTAAAATCTTGAGAAAATGGCAATGGAACATATAGTACATACATAGGTAAAAATGAAACTTTAGTGGATACTCTGTTGTGGTATATAAGTGCATGTAATATATATATATACATATACATATACATCAGTGGATAGAAACCGTGGGAGAATGAAGATCGTCCAAACATGATGACCTAGATGGTGGAGCCAAAGATTGTCCCGTGAGGTGCCCAGTTGAGGAAAGTCATAAATGAATTAAAAATAAATAAAAATGGCAGTGTCCAATCACCTCTTGCTACAATTTTCTCCTCTCTAAGGCTCCTCCTATTTATTTCATTCCCTGTCATGCTGCCATTTTATTTTCTCATTTTGCTTCTCTCACCATAATAATAACCCTCTTATGTTTAACTCAAACCTTCATAACTCTTCCCCTCACTCCACCAAAACACCCTTTACTTTCCTCGCCATTCATTCTTCCTCCACGTAGGTTTCCACAAAAACCATTGTTGGATTCAACACTTTCTTAATCACCTACACATGGGAAGACACTCTTGTTGCTACAAACAGAAGTTACGGAAAGGCCTTTGGTCTCCAGAGGAAGATGAGAAGCTTCTGGATTACATCACCAAACATGGTCATGGATGTTGGAGCTCAGTCCCCAAACTTGTTAGTATATCTATATCTATTATCTATATATATACACATACACATACTATATCGTTTCATTGATGCAGCGTGCACAATGAAGGAGTGGAGTCACTTCATTCTAATCTTAATTCTGCATGCCAGGTTTGCAGAGGTGTGGGTAGAGTTGCAGGTTGAGGTGGATAAATTACCTGAGGCCTGATTTGAAGAGAGGAGAATTCTCACAAGAGGAGGAGAACATGATCATTGAACTCCATGCAGTTCTTGGAAATAGGTAATTCAGTAATATAGTTAAATATCTTTATTTTTCTTTTTTAACGTACGGTTATTACTTTTGACTTTTGATCTTGTACATGTAATGTTTTATTGTTTCTTTTCTCATGGTGACTGCTATATCAGGTGGTACATCTTTTCAAAGATATTTTCACCAAGTGCAACTTACGTGATACTTCTTCTCTCTCAAAAAGTAGAGGAAAAAAAACATAACAATGTTAGTTTCTGCCATGTTTTAGTTCATCTATTTTTTTTAGTGTTCAACTACCTAAATGCCCCTGCGTCCAATGCTCAACCCGTGGTTTTCTTTTCTCCAGCTAATTGAATTACAGTATCAGGGTATCACTTGGTCAAATATACAGGGTTGAATATGATCCAAAACAATACCTATGGGAAAAGGAATTCACCCTTGCAAGAAGAACATGCCAACGACAAGATTTAGAGGCAAGTATGGACATTTTTTTTAGATTCAACTACTGGTATGGCCTCCAAGAATGTGAGTGATTACGCATGTTTAGAAGAACTCTTTAGCGTGTTCATATTATTGGGCTTTATTTTTGTGTTGTATGTGGTTGGGATGTAACCGTGGATTCAAATATTCAACCACAAAGATATTTGGTTCAACAAATCAGGGGCCACGATTTTCAACTGAGAAGAAATTGAATAAAAAATAAAGAAGTATTTAACAACCCCAACCCAAACCCATCTCTTCAACCAAAGAAACAAACAAAATAATCCAACTTCATCCCCATCTTCATGTACAAGTTTTCCCGTCCTTCACCATACCATCACCATGGATCTATTTTTAAAACTAGGCCACAAAACAATCCCAACTACCGTGACCTTCTGTCAACTACTTCACTATACAGTGGCATTTTAACTGGTCACTTTGTAGCAGAATTTGGCTCTGTAGCTGCCATGATAGAGAATATAAAACTCTTATATCCACTTACACCTAGTGATTGTTTACCAAACTATTAATTTGCTCTTAGTCTATTTGTCAAGTATTACCAAACAATCTGTGTTTTATTCTCTGAGAGGAGAAATAATTTAATTTTAGACAGTGAATTACTTGCAATGTTTTCCCTAGTCACATTTCATCTGCTAAGAGTAATCAATAATTTAAATCTAACTCCATCAAACATGAGAGTGGGAAATATCAAATTTTCAGTATTCACTAGCAAGAAGACTTAAAGCATAAGGTTTTAATACTACTTTAGAAGATACAATATGCTCTATGGCCTCTTAAATGTTGAACTCTTACAATGCTTCAGATATGTACAATAACATCTGATTTTATAGTTCATGTACCTGTAAAACAGAATTTACCCATATAGCTCACTTTCACTGTGAAAAAACGAGATACACAATTCATCATTGTCACATATACATGCAGACTTATGTAACAGAAGAA
>Ga0214542_1012238_pt1 | contig 11213 bp, 4 predicted proteins | sample CNSS1metaG_FD_160096 | JGI IMG/M metagenome (GOLD analysis project Ga0214542, IMG submission 160096) | Root nodule microbial communities from cowpea collected in UCLA plant growth center, Los Angeles, California, USA - CNSS1 | ecosystem: Host-associated > Plants > Roots > Nodule | place: USA...
ATATTAAAAGCCAGCTAATCTCGGAATGATCACGTGCATACTCTGATAAATAAACCACACATGACAGGATCCTCGTACTAAACAAATTAAGTCATTAAAAATCTCATACTAGTTGATCAATTATATAAAGACCAACAACCCTAACCTTCCCTTTTTTTATGGTATAAATAATATTATAAAAAAATTTGGCGTGTATATATTAAAGTCTAAGAAAAATTCAGAGAGCATGATGAGACGATACACACCTTTCTATTTATATATTGTTTCACTTGTTCATTTTTATTGAGATATAGAAATCATTCTCATTAAGTATACATTTTTTTACATCATGCTTATTCTTTGAGCGAAATAAATTTTAACCATGACTATTTCAATAATAATTTTTATTTGGATTGTCCTTCATCTCAGTATGACATATGGCTTAAACTTTTATTAGAAGAACTTATGATACAAGATGGTTTATTGATTTATCATACCATAGTACTTGTTTTAATCAATCATTAAAAAAAAATTGCCTTAATATCATTTATCGGTAGATTCAATAAGAGAAACATATATTTATCAATGATTATGATTCATCGCACAACATAATAACCTACTATCTTCAATTCAAAATTTTAGAATAATAAATTTAGGTTAAAAGTCTCAAATTATTCAATTAGGTTTCCAATTTTTATTTGATTTAATTAAATTTTTATATTTGTTTATAAATGATCAATTTAGATCACATCCGTTATATTCATGTTAATGTTGTATTCGTAAATACATGTCACTTCGTAATATCTTTTTCTTTCGATATTTTTTTGTTCAAATTTTTTGTCACGTACCATGTTATTTTTTTTGGCAGTGTCAGTGCCACGTGACGACTCCATGTCATGTGTCAGTATGTCACATGACAATGTCTAATGGAATATATACCTAAAGTTTTTTTATATATATAAATTTCAAAAAGTTATTTTAACATATATATATATATATATATATATATATATATGTTTGAATTAAGCTTAATTATTAATTTGGTCTTATTTTGAAAAGGGACAACATTGTTCCATTTTAAAAAAATATTGGGACTCAATTGAATTAAAATTTCAAATATATGGACAAAATTGAATACAAGACATTAATATTGACATATGACACTAAATCGTCATGTGTCAATTTCAATGCCACAGTGTCACATGACATGACAATGATAAGATACATAAAAAAAATTAACACAAAATAAACAAAATACTACAAAATGACATGTGGTATGTATATGAACGATGTTAACGTCAATCTAAAAAAATTTTAATTGAATCATTTTTACAAATACGAGAACTTAATTTATCCAAATAAAAATTAGAGACCTAATTGAATATTTCAAACGAATAAGAGGACAAAAAAAAAATTAGCCATAAATTTATGATTTTTCTCACTTGTATATTGTGCAAGTCAATTAATGTGAAACTTCAACTCAAATTTTAATGGTGTATATGACTTTCTCGTCATAAGACTTTTTACATAGAAAAGATACTTCAAGTTCAATATTATATGTCTCCAATCATGTAATTCTCTTTTGGATACGTCTCGAGTGATATAATCTTAAGAATGAGTTGACACCATGTACACTTAACCTAAAATCTTAAAGAATTGTGAATATATATCCTTGACACTTATATAAACTTGTTTATTCATTTCTCTATCTTTTTACGAATATACACACACATGTACACGCAAAAACAACATGCATGTACACACATAAAAACGTGGGTACACACATACATGTGCACACACACACTTACACATGACACACACATCCACACACAATCACACACACATAATATGAAAAATCATTAAATTCAAAAGAAAATGGAAGGAAAGGAGAAAATAAATATAATGCAATTCTCTCCTTCTTCTCTATAGTACATACAATGATATCCATGTGATAGTAAAAATTGTGTAATTATTCTTAATATTAAAAGCATTTCATTGTAATTTTAAAATATAATAAAGAGTAAAATTTGAATATAAAATGTATAATAAAATCTCTATTACATATTATTTAAATAAGTTATAATTTAACATTTATTTTTATGTTAATAATTCATTATTATTTTTTACAAAACATGTGTTTGCTTAACATTTATAGAATATTGGGATAACACCTTACTTTGTGTTTAGCTCTTCTTTGATTAAAAAATAAAGTAAAAAATATTATTTGTAGGAAAATTTAAGATAGTAAGAGTGTGATCTTATTTACAGTTATATGAGGAATATATTCTCTTACCTGAAAAAAAAAAGTCATAGCAGATAGTAATTAAAAAAAAAATGTGTAAGTCAAATTAAACTAATTCCCTTTGTTATTGTTATAATAAGAACAGTTTTACACATATATATATATATATATATATATATATATATATATATATATATATATATATATATATATATATATTAAAAAGATTATCATATGGCAACAGCAAATGCACAGTTGATATTATTTTGATGAGAATTTAAATTCCAAGGAGTAGAATGAAAGGAATAAATTAGAGGATGGTGGTAGTAGTAGTTGACTAATTGTACCCATCATTTGTTGATGATTGACACTTGGCTAGTGTACACATAAAATAAAGCCCAACCCTTTTGTTTGGTCGCATTACTTAAGTACATATATTCGTTAGTCGTTTAATTTAAGGAAACAAACCTATCTTTATTGGACAAAAAAATCTTTTTCACGTGGGTATCACCAACCACAAGTCTGTATGTTCCGCTCATCTCCTTCTCAAATTACTCACTCCAATATAATATAAACACATATGGCCAATTTAGCATTCGTGTATCATCGTGCTTTAAAAATATTTACTTTATTTTTATCTATTTCTATTCATATTTTTTATTTTTATTCATCATATTTTTCATACAGCCAGGGGCGGACCTTATATCTCCATAGGAGGGTCATGGCCCCTCCCTCTCCCCCAATTTTATATATATAGAAAATATATATATATATATATATATATATATATATATATATATATATATATATATATATATATTTCAATTTTAATGTATTTAATACTTTTAAAAAATTTATATATTTTTTGTGTTAAATATGTTTTTTATTTTTGAGTTTTGATGTAAAATTAAAATTTGTTTCTAGCATTTGAGTTCTTTACGGTATCTGACACGTTCTGTTGATAAATGTGTTTGACACATAACAAAAATTAGTTTAATTGGGTTAAAAATACTATATTCATTCATTTAAAGTTTTGAGGACTAAAATGTATTAAAGTTTCAGACACTAACGAATTTTAATTTTGCAGCAAAGTTCATAGACTAAAAACATATTGGTTTAATTAGTTGAATGGTACTCACCTTTCGTTCGGATGTGTCAGTTTGGTATCTGTTTTTAAAATGTGTCAATTGAGTCTCAACTTTTGAAAAAATATTTCAGTTAGATTACTTTCAGAAAAAAATTATTAACGCGGTTAACAGTATTAATATTTAAAATGACTTATAAAATTAAGTATTGATATTTATATTAAAATTTAGTGGTAAAAGTCATGAATAAAGTTAATGGTGTTAATAATTTTGTTCATAAAGGGACCTAATTTAGACACTTTTTCAAAAGTTAAGACTCGATTGACATTTTTTTAAAAACAGATATCAAACTAATACTTCTGAACGAAAATAAATATCATCCGACTAATCAAACCAAACATATTTAATATTTTATCTTGACACCGCCTAAATTTTGTCCGAAAGATATGTGCAATTTTCAAGTGTATTTAGTCATTTGTAATGTTTTTTTTAATACATGATAAAAGTAAAAAAAAAAATACATATAGTAGACTGTTATTACGGGAATATTTAACCTTATACCACATCATTTATGGTCGTTAAAAATGATTTAGAATAAACAAAATTTGTTAATAATATATTTTTTTATGTAACATTACTTTATGTTGTATCTTTTTTTTTTGCTCTCTTGTGACTAGAGCACGTAATAAAAAAGTCATGAGTTGTTGGTGGTGGATGAATGAATTTGAAATGGTTGAGGTAGTATTTCAAGTTCCAATACTTAATTATGGGATTGAAAGGAGGCACGAAATAGTGTTAGTGTTACATTTATATAATAGCAGTCATTAACTATTTCCAATTTGGGAAACCTTATTGAATCCGAAACAAGTGATTCCTATTTTAGATACGACAAGTTGTCTTTGTGGCAGTGAATGAAACAAAAAGTTGGCCACTCTAATGGCATGTGAGTGTGTTGTGTACTCTAACATTATATGAGTTATTAGGAGATTCTGTGAGTTGCAGCTGAATCTACCACACCCACCTTGATTTGTGTTGCATCTGGAATTAGATCGATTGGTGAGCCAACTGAGATGAAGGAAATAGAAATTAAAATTCTTAATTAGGTTTTTGTCGTTAATTGCAGGGACTTAGCTAAAAAATGCAACTTAAAAATAGTTTTAAACTAAAACTATCCAAATATAGTTGTACCCCACTACTAGGTTTTACTACAATCAAATATAAAGCTGGGCGCACATGTGACTAATTATGAAGCTTTCCAAAGAAAACCATAACTTATGCAACCAATAACTACACCTAATAATGGCTTATAATGTCGCACACATTTTTTTTCAGTCAAGATCAATATAACAATATTGCTAATTACCCTAAAACTGCAGACAGACAGCTTGCAAATCATGTAAAAACAATTATAATAAGAAAAGAATGCCATATATAAAATATATAAAATGGGTAATGGTAGATCAACACTTCAATTTTTATTTAGTACTTATGTAATACCAAGAAAATAATATTTTTCTTACTTTAAAATGTAAAATAATTTAAAATAAATGATGTTTAAGTTGAGTCAAGACAATCTAAATTCATAGTTATACCAAGTTGATCTAGACTAGATGTTAAGATATGATTAAGTTCGAGCATAAATTTGATATAGGTAAACTTTTTCGTTTTGTGAACTTTTCTCATCCTGATCAATGACGAATTTCGTAACTTGTAAATTTCAAATTTTATTATTTTAATTATTTAAAATATTTTATTAAAATTTCTCAATTCCATTTTTGTAAATTTTTTCATCCAATAAATCATTCTACTTTAAAGAATTTCAAATTTTATATATAACTGATTTATTCTCTTACATTATCTCGTCCAAATACAATATAAAATATCAAAACTTTTCTAGAACCCTATGATTGATGATTTATAACTAACTATTAATGATTTATGATCATTTATAGTTAAGTTAAAAACTAATCTTAATTAAAATCCTCATTATATGTATTATTTGATGTATAATGCAATGTATCTAATTGTTATGTTAATCCATGAAATGAAAGAAAAATTGAAAATAAAGACATTAAATTTGTATAAAAATGCATGAAGAAGATAATTTATAAACACTCTTGAATAGCCTAAAACGATGGTGCATGTGGAAGAATAATTACATGAAGTTGTGTGTTGAGTCCACATGGTAGATTCTGCAGTGTTCTCCCAAAAATGAAGGGGAGAATGAGTGAAGTAAGTGAGAAGATGAAGTTGTGTTGTAGGAGCTCTAAATCATCTTTTTAATTCCACTTTTCCTACCACTGTGCTTCTATATCATCACTTTCACTTGCCTCTAATGTAACCACCAAACTCAACGCCTCTATCACTTCTTCCGCACCATTATTACAACGTATTTACTTTATTTTAACTAAAACTAAAAGTTATGGTGTTGGATTTCACTTCGTAATATTTATTATCAATGTTTTGAAAACTAAAACATAGAATCAATAAAATAATTTTAATAATTAAAACATATAAAATAATATTAAAAATTTATAGGTTCTTAACATGCAGAACCCACAAAAAGTTAAAACAAATTAGATGTATTAATTTCAGTAATATACATATCCATATTTAACAACAATAATAACAAGTTTGTATGTAGAATAAAAAAAAAAATAAGTTGATTTCTATTTTTGTAGAAAACTAAAATTAAAATTAACTTTTAAATAACTAATTTGTTTGCTAATTTGAGCAGTTTTTAGGTCATATTTATCACTTGAAGTCTGATTTGAGTTTGTTAGATATTAATTTTTGTGTATTACCACCAAATCGAATAAGGACCAATTCCTAATAATCAAATAGGTTAATGAAATAAAGTGGTAATATAAAAAATGTTTAAAGAGTAAGTGGATTCTAACTAATATATAATTTATAGTATTTGTCAGGATTCCAAGACGAAATAATAAATAATCTGAGTTCTCCAATACAACACCAAAACAATAAATCAATTTCAGATACCACTCACTTACTGCCACGTCATTCATTTGAAAACGGCCAATCACTTTTCGAAACGTGGTCAATTAGATCTGTACCCTCCTTATTCTTCATCCCTCATTTTCAACTTAATTTAAGATTAATGATAGAACATATAAGATATAATTAAACAATAATATTAGATAATTTAAAAAAAAAACATATAAAACATCTCATCTATACTGCCGATGTATGACAATTATTCATGAATTTTCTTAATACTTGTGGATGCTTGAACATCGACACATACTTTAATATTTTATTTTTCTAAAATTTGAAATTAAATTATTTAAAAGTAAACTTTTAAATATAAATTTAGATAAAAATAATAATTTTGAAATATAATTTAAGTCAAATTATTCATTAAAATAATATAATAAAATTTACGAAATTAAATTTTAAATAATTTTTCAATAATTAAATTTTTTTAGTAATTTTATTTTGACATTTGTTTAAAAAATATTCAAATAAAATTTATTTATGATTATTAACAGATAGTCAACATTTCTAAATACCATACTCATGATTCGTATGTATCTATTAATAATATTCATTTGATATCCATTATAGATTTTACTCACAAATTTTAATATGGATGAGGAGTTATTTATCCTCCCTAATTTTAACACAGAATTTTGACATTTTGTTACATTCAGATGTTTAGTTTGGTATCAAAATCCCAAGATTTTGGATGAAACGTGAAATTCAAAAGATGTATATATAGATCAGCTTCTATCTGTGTTTTAGTATTGACTATGTGCATAATATCTTATTATTAACAACAAATTTTTATAGTATGCGACATGAAAAATAGTTCTTTCTTTTCTTTATTTTCCCCTTTTTTTTAGTTATTTTGTGAGAAAATTGTATAAATTGAAATTACAAATTTCTGAGCAAACCCAGATTAAGATATAATTTTTGTTCTGTGAATTGCACTGGTTGAGTTGGCCCCACAGTCTGAAACCTGAGCACACTGAAACCATCTTGAGTCCTACAAAAACCACTTTTCACTTTCCCTATAAAGCTCCCAAACTGCATCACTTTCTTTCTTCTTCTAGCTCCTCTTCCAGTTTTCCTTTTCCATCCCATAATTTTCAAGTAAGTTACTGATTTGGTTATTATTCTTCTTTCGTCTCAACCATATTTGTAACATTATTTATTATTTGTTACTAGTAATGTAAAATGTTCTCTTTCTTTCCTCATTTATATCGCGTTTTTTTTTTTTTCATTTCTCACTCAATCCTTCAACGATTCCTTTCTAATTAAGCCCGTTTCCATCCTTAGTATCCTTCAACTTTTCTGATTCTTTTCTCTTCCGTTGACCTGCACTTGAAGAAGAAACACCTTGTGGAAGAACAGTTTGAGAAAGAAAGAACCCTAGTAGTAAGTTTTGAGTTTGGTTGAGAAAGATGGGGAGAGGAAAGATCGTGATTCGAAGGATTGACAATTCCACCAGCCGCCAAGTGACGTTTTCCAAGAGAAGAAGTGGGTTGGTGAAGAAAGCTAGAGAGCTATCTATTCTCTGTGATGCAGAAGTTGGATTGATTGTGTTTTCCAGCACTAGCAAGCTTTATGACTATGCTAGTTCAAGGTACCATCAATTTCTTCTCTCTTTTTTCCTTTTTTTTTTCCACTTTTCTCACTGATTATTACTTTTGGGGAGTAACTTTCTCTTTTAGGTGAATCTAGTCAATTACTGTTCTTCTGCTTGCATTCTATTAACATAAAACATTCAGGAATTAGTGTTTCTGAAAGAAAGAACCATTGTCTTTGAGAGTGTTTGGTATCATCTATAAGCTCAAAGAAAAATCCAAGTTTACAATAGATTAACCAGTTGGGGTGGCTAATCTGTGCTGAAGTTTTGTACGTATAAAAACCCCATCCTCTGCATCTCTATTATTTGTTGCATTCTTTTCTATGTTTCTGAAATTTCACTCTCAATCTTTTGTATTCCCTTTGTTCTAAGTAGTTTCAAAATTTAGCTCCATTGATCAATAGATTATAGTTTAATTTTAGATTTAGTCAAGCCTGTTTGATCTTCGCTTCTAACCCATATTTGGTTTCATTACAAAACAAAAGGCATTTACTAAAACACAAAATATATTGCTTTCGTTAAAATAACTTCAAGCTGGTAGAAATTAAATTAATTACTATATAAATATTACAAAATAATACTACACTGTATACTATCATTTGAGGAACTAATAGAATATATCAATGTTATAACAATGAAATTATGTATTATTTTGCAAGCAATTGACGTAGAACTTTATAATTTATGGAACATACAATATTGATTTTTGTGTAAGTTAGAACAGTATTGATAGAAGAAGTGTTTTTATAAGGATTTACAGATAGATGATCATGATAATGCTCTCATCTGATTAATATACTTTCTGCAGCATGAAATCTGTTATTGATCGCTATAACAAGGTCAAAGAGGACCATCATCAGTTAATGAACCCTGCTTCAGAAATCAAGGTAACAGCCATAATCCATTTCTTGAATTTAGTTATATAAACCAATATGTGTTGAAAGATTCTAAAACTATACCTACTTGAATTTAGTATTATATGAAGAATCCAAGCCTTATTCTGATGTATATAAACTCATTTTCTCATATATGGTATCACTGGAAGGTTTTAAGGATGATTTAAAAACTCTCTTTAATGAAGATTTTTAAACCGTTGTTCATTTAATTTTTACTGAAACATGTAACTCTGGGAATCATTGTTATATATAAATGCATGTCAGTCACATATGATGATAGTTCAGTTTTCAGTTTTTATTTGTATATTGTCATCTTTTTTAAATCAAGTTCAACTGCAGAAATATACGATAATAGTTTCTCTCCATACCTGTCCTTTGAAGATGCGAATATGATGATAGTTTCTCTCCATACCTAGCTTTTTTAATACAAAAATACTTACCTCAATTTAATTCACCTATAGATATAAAAAATTATTTCACAATCTATAATTTATAATATATAGGTTCAATATTATTTATAATAAACTTATAAAATCTTTTTAGTTATAACGAAAAGCATCTGTAACTCCAAAAAATAATAATAATAATTAAGAATTTTAAAGCCCCAATATTTAAAATATGAAAACCTATATTGAAAAGTTAAAATTAATCAATTAAAATTCTAAAATCTAATCTAATATATGTCAAGTGTGTAATGTGTTGTAAAAGTTAGTAAAATATGTTGTCTATGTTGATTTGATAAAGTTAGAGTACTTTCAGAGTAAAACAATTAATTGTATATCCATTAAATATGAAAGAAAGGCATTATAACTTGAAATTATTTCATAAATTGCAATCAAATTATTTATTATGGAATTAATGAAACATAGTTACTTGATCCTAACCTTTTTTAATGATAACTCACACAATGGTGGTGATCAATTGAATTACATAGTGATTGCACTTATGGTGTCTTATTTCTTTATTACAATTCAATACAAACATAACTAACATTTAATTTTTAATTGACATTTACGAGCAAATAAATGTGTATTCAATGGATTTAAATATCTTCTTACACTAACATCTATAGTGTTATATCCAATGTAAAAACTAATAACAAAATAATCATTTGTTAGGGTACAATTATATAAACTTAATTCATGTGATAGACATAAATAAATTGTTTTTCATTATCAATCTACTATTTATTTAGAATATGTCAGGATACTTGTGCAAGTAGGAGAACCACACAATATAACACATGATTGTTAATGATGTATGTATTGAAAGATAATTATTACACAATATAAATAGTAAGAATAATAAATAAATAACCATATTTACTTACAACTCATTCAAATGCTTAATGTGAATCTTAAGAAGTATATGTGTTTAACACATGGTTGCAAATTCATGATAAAAAGGAAAAAAACCATGAACTAGTAGTTCCAATAAATATGAAATATAAAATATTACAACAATTTGAAGATTAGATGAATTACCAAAATATTCTTGTCAGATCATGTTCGGATAACTTTAGGAACATAATAATTTGTTCAAATATTTGAACACTCATTTCAAAACTTTTCAATGAGTAGGTCCAAGATCTTCCATGAACTTACTAATCTCACTAACAACATGTGTTAAATTTGGTATGTTACTTACCATCCCCACATGCTCCCTACTACATTTGAAAGTGGAATAGTCTCTATCTTCCTCAGATCTTCCTCAAAATTAAGAAATTCATAGCTTTGTGTGATAACTCAAAGGTGTACTTATAGATTTATATTATTGCATTCTAAACCTCTTCACAACCTTCTTCAAATATCCTTGCTGAGAAAGATGCAACAATTCAACTGTATAGCCGCTGTGTATATACATCTCAAGTATACGTATTGTGCGACCAATCTTTCATCTCCAACTTTGGCCTTACGTTTTCTTTTACTTCTTTTTCCATCATTTTTAATATTTATTGACTATAAAGATATTTTTTGTTTATAAGAGCAAGAATAACACTCATTTCTTCTCTTTTAAGGATGTAGACAAAACTATCACAATTGCTAGTTTAGAACCGTGTCTTCCTCAAAAACATCATCAAATGTCTTGTACCATTGGCATGAACTTTGTTTTGAGCCATGAATTTATTTAAGAGACACACTTTCCTTTACCTTCAACAACCAGACAGTCTCTTCCAAGTTAACTTGAAGAAAAGTTGATTTAACATCAATTGTTTTAATACTAGTTATAGCTTATACTAGTTAACAATTGACATCAAGATTTTTATTGAACAATGTTTTACCACAGGTGAGAAAATTTTGTTATTGTTTATTCCTTTAATATATATATATATATATATTTATATATATATATATATATATATATATATATATATATATATATATATATATATATATATATAT
>Ga0214542_1012240_pt1 | contig 11207 bp, 11 predicted proteins | sample CNSS1metaG_FD_160096 | JGI IMG/M metagenome (GOLD analysis project Ga0214542, IMG submission 160096) | Root nodule microbial communities from cowpea collected in UCLA plant growth center, Los Angeles, California, USA - CNSS1 | ecosystem: Host-associated > Plants > Roots > Nodule | place: USA...
CATGAAGACTCCTCTTGGATTATCACCTTACCAGTTGGTCTATGGCAAATCATGTCACTTGCCTGTGGAAATGGAGCACAAGGCATACTGGGCCTTGAAGTTTTTGAATTTTGAGCCCTCTTTATCTACTGAGAAGAGGAGGATCCAATTGTTGGAGCTTGAAGAGATGAGGTTGAATGCGTATGAGAACTCTAAAAGCTACAAGGAGAGAGTTAAAATGTATCATGATAGAAAGCTACTTAAGAAAGAATTTCAACCCGGCCAACAAGTGTTGTTGACAATTCAAGGCTCAAATTATTTCTGGGTAAGTTGAAGTCTAAATGGTCTGGACCCTTCACCATCATGGAAGTCAAACCCTATGGAGCAATAGAGCTGATGGATCCCTCCTCGGAAGATCCACAAAGGAGTTGGGTTGTGAACGGACAACGACTTAAGCACTATTTGGGGGGTGAGGTTGAACGCCTCACCACTGTCATTCATCTAGATGACGCATGAGCCTACAGGCGTCGAGCTAACGACGTTAAACAAGCGCTGACTGGGAGGCAACCCAGTGTTTTGAGTTTTTCTTAGTTAGTAGATTCAATTTCACCAATTTTTGGGTGCATCAGGTCTGTCACTGTTCGCCCAGCGAGTGACCACTAGCTTCGCGAGTCTGGTTTTTCACAGAAAAACAGTTCCAAACTTATGCAGACTCGCCTAGCTAGCCCCCACTTGCCCAGCGAGCATGACCCATGCACCAACAAAATCTTTTGTCCAATAAAATCGCTGGGCAAGTACTACTTGCCCAGCCCTTTTTGAACGAATTTTTGCCCCTGGAGCTCCTCGCTGAGCACATACACTCGCCCAGCGACTCCTTTTGTTTAAAAAAAAAATTTGAAATTCGAATTTTTGGGGGGAAACCTGACCACTCGCCCAGTGAACGGTGCCACTCGCCCAGCGACTGCGCAACATTAAATGTTGTCAGCGGTTAGTTGGGTCAAGCCTGCTTTTTAAATTTCCGAAGTAGCTCCCCCAACGAGTGGTATTGGGCCGCCCAGCGAGCGACTGCGGTTATTCCCATTAATTACTTTTCATTTTTAATCCAATTTTCCCTCTTCTTTTTACCCTAGCCGTTCCCCTTCCATCTCCCTCGCTCAGTTGCGCCTCCACCTTCACCTTTGCTCACACTTTGCACTTTAGCTTCCATTTTTCTCTTTGTCTCTTCCATCAAGTAAGTGATTTTTGCTTCCATTCTCGTTTTGTTGTTGTTTTGCTGCTGTTTTGATGTTTAAGATTAGTGTCAGGGTTCTGCTTTGGTTGATTTCATGTTCATGCTTCTTGAATTTGTGTGTATTAGATATTTGGTCCATTTTGTGTGCCCTTTTCGTTAGTTGTAGTTGGGTTAGCTTTGCGTTCGCCTAACGGGTGCGTGCTTGTGTGTTTTGGTTTGTTTTGATTCGTTGTGAGTCGTCCAGCGAGCAGTCCCTGTCCATCGAGATCCTCTCACCCAGCGGGCATGCTCGCCCAACGAGTGACGATCCCTGTTACTGTCTGTTCCAGTTTTTGGACCTCTCGTCCAGCGAGCCTGTTCGCCTAGCGAGTGAATCCACCTGTTATTGTTGTTTCACTGGTTTTGATTGTTCACCCCTGTAGTCTTGTGTTTTTATTCAGCAACCTTGTTTGTTCTTTATGTTGTTTTGTTTTACTTCTAGTTGTAATCCTAGTTTATGTAGTGTAATGCTTTGTGTTCTTCTTTTTGCAGATGACTCCTTCTAAGACTTCCCATGTTGCTAACAAGAAGAGAATTACCCGAGGCTCTTCTTCTCAGAATCCCCAACCAGACTTCATGGAATCAGACATGGTGCAGAATTTTGATCAATATAAATTCTCTTCGAAGACGGCTGCCGGCCGCTTTGCTGAGATAATGCCCAGGAGCTTGATACCTGAGAGGAAGGTCAAATTAAATCCTGGGGAGTATGATGAGTTTCGTTTGGAGCTTGAGAGGAGAAACTGGCATAAGGTGTTAGCAGACCTTCCTAATGAAATTAATGAAGTGTTGGTAAAAGAGTTCTATGCAAACGCATACCAACAAGTGAGGGATGGCCCACATCAATGTAGGGTGCGGGGGAAGTTGATAAAATATGACAGGAAGACGATAAATACCTTTTTTAGGACGGCATCACCTCCTACGGGCCACGTAACTCCATTTAGTGAATTCTCAAGTGCTCACAAGGATCATGATGCAATTGCCTCAACTTTGTGCATCCCGGGTCATACTTACATGTTGGGTGTCAATGGCAACCCTATCCGCATTCTCCGGAAGCATCTGACCTCATTGGCACAAATGTGGAGTGCCTTCTCCTACACCAACCTAAGCCCCAACACTCATACTTCAAATCTTAACTTAATGAGATCTTATCTCATTTATGGGCTCGTAACAGGTATGGACATGAACGTGGGGACCCACATTTCTCAGGATATCACCTACATTGTGGACATGGAGAATGTATAGTTGGATTTTCCTGCACTTATCACAGCTCTTTGCAGGGAAAAGGGAATCATTGCTGAAACTCCTGTACTCCTCTCCCTCCAGCCACCCATTGACAAAAAGTTCATTAGGAAGAATTGCATTAGTAGGGTGGAACTCAATGAACTCTAAGAAGGTGCAAAGTAATCAGTTTAATGGATTGGCTAATGAGAATCCATACACGCATCTGGCCACCTTCTTAGAGATATGTAATACAGTAAAAATCCATCAAGTGCCTGATGAAGCCATTCGCTTGAGTTTATTCCCTTTCTCATTGGCGGGAAATGCCAAGGTTTGGCTAAATTCTTTCCCCGAAAACAATCTCACTAGCTGGGAGGATGTGGTTTCCAAATTCTTGAGCAAGTATTTCCCTCAATCCAAGATTAACAAAGGCAAACAAGAAATCTCTGCTTTCTAGCAAGACGTGGATGAGTCCTTGGGGCAAGCATGGGACAAGTTCAAGGGATTGCTCAGAAAAACTCCCATTCATGGGTTTGATGAGCCCACACAACTTACACTTTTCTTGGCAAGGCTGAAATCTCACTCAAAGTTAATGTTGGATGCATCAGCGGGAGGAAGTATTAAGTGGAGGATACCTACTGAAGCACGAGAATTGATTGAAAATATGGCCTCCAATGACAATGAAGTGCACAATGAGAGAGCTCAATCTCAACAGAAGGGTGTTCTACAACTTCAGTCTCATGACACTCTACTGGCACAGAACAAAATCATGACACAACAGCTTGAAGCTCTCATGAAGAAGCTCTCTCAACTTCCACAAGATCTTCGAAATGTTTCTCAAGCTCAACACCAATAACAGTTGCAAAATTGTGAGTTGTGTGGTGGGGATCATACCAATGGGCAATGTGCCATGCAAAACATATCTCAAGAAGAGGTTAATTACATGGGTAATACAAGTCGCCAAGGTAATTACAACCAAAGTTGGAGACCTCACCCAAACATGGGACAAGCAGGACCCTCAAATAGACCACCACCTCAACAATTTCAACAACATCCCTCTTTGGCAGATAGAACTTCAAAGATTGAGGACACACTCAATCAATTCATGCAAGTGTCAATATCCAACCACAAGAGCACCGAAGCTACTATCCGTAACTTGGAGGTGCAAATGGGGCAAATAGGTAAGAGGATGGAGGAGAAATCCGATACAAATTTTGCGGCTAACACTGAAGTTAACCCAAAAGAGCATGTTAAAGCTATTACTACAAGGAGTGGAAAGGTGTTAGAAGAGAGAAAAGAAAAGAGAGATGACGAAAAAAGAGAAGAGAGTGGAGAGTTACATGAGAGAAAAGAAGAGAGCATTGAAGAAGATGAGGAGAATGTTGAGGGAGGACATAAAGAAATGGGTGAGAGAGAGAAGAATAAAGGAAAAAGTGTTGAGAAGCCCCTACCTTACCCTAAAATCCATTCTAGAAAAGAGAAGGAGAAGCAATTTGGGCGATTTTTAGACATATTCAAGAAGCTTGAGATTAATATTCCCTTCTCTGAGGCCCTCTAACAAATGCCTTCATATGCTCGATTCATGAAGGAGTTGCTCACAAAGAAAAGGAAGTACATTGAAGAAGAGACCATCGAAGTCCAGGGAAATTGTAGTGCCATCATCCAAAAGTTGCTTCCACTAAAGTTCAAAGATCCCGGTAGTTTCACTATTCCTTGCACTATTGGCGAGTTGGCTATTGGGAAAGCACTAATCGATATGGAAGCAAGCATAAACTTGATGCCTCTTTCTGTGATGATGAGGATTGGAGATTTGGAATTGAAGCCCACAAGAATGACATTCCAGTTAGCAGATAGGTCTATCAAGTGCCCTATGGAGTCATTAAGGACGTGCTAGTGAAGGTGGACAAATTCACTTTCCCAGTGGATTTTGTCATTCTAGACATGGAAGAGGACACTGAAGTTCCTCTTATATTGGGCAGGTCATTCATGAAAACTGCAAGGGTGCTCATTGATGTGGATAATGGTCATCTCAAGGTGCGTGTGGAAGATGAGACTGTCACCTTCAATGTTTTTGAAGCTATGCAACACCCTGGTGATAATAGCAACTGCTTTAGAGTGGATGTTCTAGAAGAAGTGATTGAGACTACCAAGAGCCAACTGCATGTGAAGTCCCCACTTGAGAGGGTTTTGATTGAGGCATGTGATGAGTTGACCCTTGATGAGGAAGCGGAAATGGAGGAAGTGACTAGACAACTAGAAAAGCTCAAGGAGATATCTCCTAATGATGTGAAAGTGGAAAAATTGGAGAACGAAAAAGTTGATGATCAAAACAAGCATATTTTTCCTTTCCAAGAAAATACAATTTCTACTGCTCCTGACATTTTTCATCCTGTTACTCCTGTTTTTCATCCACCTAATCTTGATGATGATACCTATTCTCTGGATCACAACCTGCCTACACCCACCTCTGCCTCTCCTAGTGATAATAACCCTCATTCTTCCACTCCCACTCTAGCCTCTTCTTTAGATTCTGTTGTTCCTATTCGCAGGTCAGCTAGGTCTTCCAATCCTCCTACCTACCTTTCAGAATATCATTGTTACAATGTGACTCATAATTCAAAAATCCCCTATCCTATTCAAAATTTTGTTAACTATTCCAAGTTGTCCACTCCCTACATACACTACCTTTGTCAAATCTCTGAAAATTATGAGCCTCAAACTTATAAGCAAGCTATTCATTTTCCACATTGGCAAAAAGCCATTGACGATGAACTTGCTACTATGGATGTGAATAACACTTGGTCTATCACACACCTTCCTCCTGGTAAGAAATCTATAAGTTGCAAATGGTTATTTAAACTCAAGGTTAACTCTGATGGCACTATAGCTAAACACAAAGCTAGGTTGGTTGCTCGTGGGTTTACACAGCAGTATGGTACTGATTTTTATGAAACTTTTTCTGCTGTTGCAAAAATTACTACTCTGCGCATTATTTTATCCCTTGCTGCTTCTCATAATTGGCATTTAACTCAACTTGATATCAATAATGCTTTTCTAAATGGTAATCTTAATGAAGATATTTCATGCATATTCCTCCCGGTTGTACTCATAATTTTACACCCACATCTAATGCTCCTTTGGTTTGTTATCTTCATAAATCCATCTACGGTTTAAAATAAGCTTCACGCAGCTGGTTTCACACTTTTCGTGATACTATTCTTTCTTTTGGTTTTTGTCAATCTAAACATGACTATTCTTTTTTTTAAAAAGGACATGATAATACTTTTGTTGCTCTCCTTGTTTATGTAGATGATATATTCTTGCTGGCCTTAACACGGATTGTATTGATGTTGTTAATATTCAACTGAAAAACAAATTCAAATTAAAAGATCTTGGTGATTTAAAATTTTTTCTCGGCATTGAACTTTCCAAATCAAAAACTGGTATATTTATGTGCCAACGCCATTATGTTCTATCTCTGCTTGAATATTGTGGAATGCTTGCTTGTAAACCTTTTGCTATTCCTATGCTTCCTAACTTACATTTACATAATAATTATGGCACTCCTATTGCTGATCCTGCTATTTATAGACGTCTTATTGGCAGGCTGTTATATCTGACTATTTCTCGTCCATATATTTGTTATATTGTCCATAAATTAAGCCAGTTTGTTTCTAAACCTTGTACTGAACATATGGCAGTTGCTAATCTTTTATTAAGATATCTTAAGCATACACCTGGGTAGGGTATTTTGTTTAAATCTGCTTATGATTGTAGTGTTCATGCTTATGTTGATGCTGATTGGGGCTCCTGTATGGACACCCGTCGCTCCACCACTAGATTCTGCATTTTCTTAGGCAATTCTTTAGTCTCATGGAAAGCCAAGAGACAAAAGACTGTCAGTAAATCTTCTGCAGAAGTTGAGTACCGTGCATTAGCTTCTATATCTACTGAAATTGTTTGGTTAAAGAACCTTTTGACTGACTTTCATATTTCCACTCCTCATGCAGTGATCTATTGTGATAATCAAGCCACCATTCAAATTGCTGCTAATCCTTCCCACCATGAGCACACCAAGCATATGGATATTGACCTACATTTTGTTCGTGAACATGTGGAGAAAGGAACTATCAAGCTTAACCATATACGAAAACATCACCAACTTGCTAATTGTTTCATCAAATCTCTACCCATAACCAGTTTTCTCAGCATTCTCTCCAAGATGGGCATAGAAAACATTTTCCTCCCATCTTGAGGGGGGCCTATTAGTTTAACCCTGGTTACTTTATGTTAAGTTTAGTTAGGTCTGGTTACTTTATATTAAGTTTAGTTAGGTTTAGTTTGTTTGTTTAGTTAGCCTTTCTCCGTAGTCTTTATATCCTCTGTTTGTAAACTCTCTGCATCATCAATCTCAATACACTTTTTCCTTGTTTCTGTAATAATTTGCATTGATTTGTCAAGATTCGAAGAAGTGGATTTAAGGGATTGAGGATATGATGAATCTTTACTCTAGTGTAAAGATTGGAAGGTATTTACTGTTCATAAAATCTAATTTACTCAAATACCCATTGTCATTTGAAATTTTATTGAAGTTATGTGTCGAGAGTATGAAATGAGGAAAAAATTGAGAAAATGGAAAGAGAATCAAGAGAGAGGAGTTTAATAATAATAATAATAAAATAATAATTATATAAATAATAATAATAATAATAATATAACAATAATTGTAACTCATACAAATACTAATCACATAAAGAGTAATATGCTAATCTATCTTTTATATCTATTAAAATATTCGTTTTAATCTATCACATCAATCAAATCATCACAAACTTTATTATCAAAATCACTCACAATTATCTCTAAATCCCTTAAAAAACAACACATAATTCACTTTCATATCCACTCAAATTCCTCCACTCTCTCTTCCTCAAACTCATCTCTTCAAGTGAACGGGCCCTAAGTATTGTACTATGGCCATACTTACTAGTGTTAAGGGTTGCCTTATAAGAGCACAAGTAAACATTCAAAAAAATGTTAGAAATTCTAGTATGATTATAGGTTTACATTGATTAGAAATGGAAAAGGTTGAAACGTTTTTAAGCCTACCTAGCAACGTTCTTCTCCACCTGTGATGTCCTGGAGACAAAGGAGAAGCAACGTCAAAGAAGGAAGTGATGCTGAGATTTTGCGCGTGGATTATGGTAGGAGTGGTTATGGACTGAATTTTAAATGATCCAACCCACATTTATTTTAGATCCAAATAATTGAATCAGATTTTCGATCCAAATCCATTTTTTCAACAAAACTAGTTTGGATTTTTTTTTAAATCTAGATCAAATTATTTGGATCAAGATTTAAATCCAGTCCAAATATTTGGATCAATTCAAAATCTATAATCCATTTTTATAAAAGAAATTTAAATTGAATTTTCTAAAACTTGTGTCCTTAAGGCTAACACAATACAATTTGGTTAGAGCTATCAATTTGGCCAAACCCACAAGGCTAGGTTCTAGCCCACAAGGCTAGGCCCTAGCCCATAGGGCTATGTCCAAAAAAGCCCACAGTGCAAAAAAAAAAAAACTCCCTATTAAAGAAACTCATAGGGCCAAAAACCACACAAAAAAGCCTTGTGGGTTAAGGCCCGCCCACGGACTTTCTTCTTAAACATGAAAAATATATTATTTTTTAAAATATATTATTAAACTTTTCGTCGTCAGCTTAAGGTCAATAGGCCTAGGACCTGTCCAGGTCGTCAGGCCAGGCTAAGTCGACCCGTCTAGGTCATTGGCCCGACACGGTCAAGTCGTCATGTCGGTCGAACCTCACACTGTCGGGTCGTCGAGCCTGCCTGACCCGTCAAGGTCGTCAGGCCGACTCAGCCTGTTTGAGTCGTTAGGCTGACTCAACTTGTTCAACTCGTTTGGCCGACTTAACTTGTTCGGGTCGTCGGGTCTACCCAGCTCATCAGGGTCGTCAGGCTTGCCCAATTCGTACAAGTCGTCGAGCATGACCCCTCCAAGTCATCAAGCCAGTCCAGCCTATCTGGGTCTTTGGGCCCGATTGACCTATTCGAGTCATCGACCCGACTGACTGGTCGTCGGGCCCGCCCAGTTGGTTCGTGTCTTTGGGCCCGCTCGACCCATTGAGGTGTTCAGGCCCAACGACTCGTCTGAGTCGTCGGACCTGCCCAACCCGTTCTGGTTATCGAGTCCACTCGACCCTTCAGGGACATCGGGTCTGCCCGGTCCGTACAAGTCGTCGAGCATGACCCGCCCGAGTCTAGATTTAGCCTAGTCCACCTCAACCTTTAGCCTAACCCAGCTACAGATTTAAATTGAAAATTTGGATTGAATTTTTTGAATTATCCATATTTGAAAATCTTGATTTAGAGAATGAATATCCAATTCATAAAATATATAAAATCTAGATTAGATTGAAATCCAAATCCATTGAAATGAATTTTAAATGGATTGAGTTTTTAATAAAATAGATTTTAAATGGATAAGATCAAAACAAAAATGGATCAGATAAAAAAATTAGATTTTTTGCATAGCCCTATGGAGATCCTTATGCAATACAAAACCTCACTTCTACTCTGTTTTATAACAATAGGTTCCATTCACGGAGAGAGTTTTAGAGAAAAATGATCTTTTGGAAATTCTAATTTCGTTGAACAAGACAGGCATTGAAATTATATAAATTATTAATATTAATATTAAGTTAATTAATTAATTTAATCATACATTTTAGGGCTATTTATTTATTTTCTATATAAAAAATATAACGACATCTTTTATAGAATAAGTAATAATTTAACGGCAATATAATTTTTATGATGATTTTAATATATAAAAATTAAACTATTCACTCATTTATATATAAAATTATTCTGTATTTTTAAATTTTCATAATTTTTTCTTTTAGTTTAATCAATACAGTATTGTTGAATAAAATAATGGAGATGTTTGTTACTTTATTAATTAATATAAAAAAAGTGGTGGGTTTAAAATATAGGAAAAATTAACCTAAAGTAAATGTTTGTTTCTAAAATAAAAGATGTGAGTAGGGATGAGAATTAGGATTGGACAAAAATAACTTAACTGAACTGTGCTTAAGTTAACTGTACTATTTTTAATTAAAAATAACTAAATTATTAATAGTAAAATTAAACTATACTACTTTTAAGTTAAAGTTTAAAATATTGTACTGAAAACAGTTAACTGTTTATACCAGTGAACTGTAGTTAGATCTCTCTCCTCAATCTCTAGATCCCACGGCCCACACTCCATCACGCTCACGGATGCATTTTCTCCTCCGCTCTCTCTGTATATACCAACACTTTTCCTTTTTATTTACCTAAATAATATATTTAATTATTTATTTATATAATAATACACGCAAAAAATAATAATCACTTCTGCTTCAACATCTTTCTTTATATACTCAACCTGTATAATATATTCATATTAATCCTTTTTTTCTTTCTTTATACTCACAATTTAAATCTATTATATTTATTAATGAAGCAAGATTCACGTGTTCATTCTTTTTCTTTTTAAATTTTAATTCATAAAATATGTTATTGTAATAATTGAGAAATTACGATAAATATATTTTGTTAAGATTTGATATTTTGACTCAAGTTTATTATATATATATATATATATATATATATATATATATATATATATATATATATATATTATATACTTTAAGGCATAATCACATAAATTATTACCGGTATGGTTTTTATGATATCAAATTAATAAAACCAGAATATATTTTGATTCAGATTAACTAATAATACCCGTATATTCTCTAATACATGATTGGATGAAAAATGCAATTTAGAATAACATATATAATTATTTATCTGTATTAAGTAATAAATATTTTATTTGATTGGGATGTTTAAAAATGGTTTAATTATTTTTATTTGAAACTTATATTTTTATTCTTTTATCATAAATGATATTTTCCATTTTTTAATACTAAAAGAACTATGGTTAATAAGAAGAACACCTTTCTCTATACTTTTTAATGAGGATCCTAAAGAGCTTGATGAATTTGAGCAAGGTGAGTTTATATGAAAATTTTATATACTTTTTAGTTGATACTTTATATGAAAGCCTAAAATATTTTTTTTTTTGTAGATATAACTTCTCAAGACGAAGTGGGACCTTCAAGTGTAATTAATTTAGATGATTGAAGATGTATTAAGATGTATTAACATTTTGATGTTGTTTATGAGAGAACCTACTGGAGAACCTATGTATTAAGATGTATAAATATTTTGATTTTGGTGTATTGAAGTATGATGCATATTTCAAGTATTATTTCCTAAGCACTTTCAAATTATAAACTTTATATTTTTATTGCGTATTACAATCATATATAATTAGTGCAATTCGGTTCAAAATAGTGTAATTCAGTTCAAAAATAGGTTTTTTCCCCAAACTGGTGCAATTTAATTATGTATTTCCCGAAATGGTGCAATTTTTTTTTAAATTCCAGCGAAGGGTAAGTCGTGCGAAGATGGTGCGATTTCAATATGAAGAAGTCGTGCCAAAATGAGGCGATGTTAATTAAAATGAGTTGAAGTCGTGCCAACATGGAGAGACTTTTGTGTTATGAAGAAGTCGTGCCATATTCAGACGACTTTAATTAACATTTTAAGCAAAGTCGTGCCAATATGGGAAGACTTCAGTATTAAATTGTTAATGAATAAGTCGTCCCA
>Ga0214542_1012241_pt1 | contig 11206 bp, 4 predicted proteins | sample CNSS1metaG_FD_160096 | JGI IMG/M metagenome (GOLD analysis project Ga0214542, IMG submission 160096) | Root nodule microbial communities from cowpea collected in UCLA plant growth center, Los Angeles, California, USA - CNSS1 | ecosystem: Host-associated > Plants > Roots > Nodule | place: USA...
TATATATAAGGTAAAGTTTAGAGGGTACGGGTATCTACGGGTACGGATACTATGATACCCGTACCCGCCCCGTTAACATGCGGGTATCAAAAATACCCATACCCGCGGGTAGCGGGTATCCATTTTTAATATCCATTTTCTACCCGTTGCGGGTTTTATCCGCGGATACCCGCGGGTACGGATTTTTTTGACATCCCTAGACAGGTAGGATACGGTAGTAGCTCCTCCATACCCTACCCGCTAGATAAATATATGTCTCGTATCCGTATCCATATCTGTCCGTTATGCGGGTACTCACATAATTTTTTAATATTTGCGAATATCCACGGGTATTTACAAGTATTTACAAAAAATAAAAATAAATAATTTAACATATTTTAATCCTAAATTCAACTAAAATGCAATACATAACATTCATAAATTTTAAACAAAGTCAAAATAATTCATTTAAATAGTGTTGAATAACAGTTTACAAAGAAATTTTTTTTTTAAAACTAATTGATAAGAAAATAACTCATTCAAAATCAATATGTTAATATTTTAATCATTTTTTTTTAATTTAAATTAGAGTATAGCGGATACTATGATACTTGTACCCGCCCCGTTAACACACGGGTATTAAAAATACTCGTACCCGTTACCCACGTGAGTATCCATTTACAATATCCACTTTTTACCCGTTACATATTTTATCCACATATATCCACGGGTATAAATTTTTTTTACATCACTGGTTAGAAGTTGGAACCATGTGGGTAGGTAATTGATCAACCTAATTTTTATTGAGAATATTAATGTATTCTTCATAATGAAAACTATACAAACGAAAGTGTTATGATTTGAACAAATTTTAAAATTGTTTTAAGTGGAAGATTAAGGATTAGGATCATATTGATAAACAAAACAGAGTTAAAACATTGATTTATAAATTGTTTTAAGTGAAAAATAAAAGGATTAAGATCAACATGATAAATAAGAGAGAGTTAAACATGCTTTTCGTAATTTTATTTTTCTCTCTCGTATGAATGTAATCTTTTTCCTCAATTTTTCAAAGTTTGTATTATCTTCCATTTATCTATGTTTCTAATTATGAGTCTCATCTTTTTCAAAATCGAATTTCACTTTAGTAAGTAAAGATTGTTTCTATCCGAACAACAAAATTGGAATCTTTGAAAATATTTTATTTCTCTTTTATATTTATGTTTTAGTTTAATTATATATATATATATATATATATATATATATATATATATATATATATATATAATCCATTTGAACAATGAAAAGAAAAAAAAAACGTTTCAGGCCAATGTTTTCCTTGACAAAGTATGAGCTTAGCCCATCTTAAACAAACTATTCCAAAATGTAAATTTGAAACGATTAGGCTGTGTTTTCATGCACCCATCAAATTTCTTCCCGCACCCCACCACTACAATATAGGTTTCTGGAAATTTTCATCCGAAATAAAGGTGGCCCAAGGGAATTTGTATCCGGATTCGTATTTCCAAAGGCATAATTTATACTTCCGAAAAACAAAATAAATAATACTATTTATGAGTGTCTTTAGGAAAAATATTTTCTAGATTGGTCTGATATGTTTTTGAAAGCAAAATCTGGAAACTCACTTATTGAATGAGGTGTGAAAAGAAATTTTATGGGGTGCATGAAGAAACATCAAAATAACTATTCAATTTTTAAAAGGAAAATATTTAAGGCCGAAATTGGCTTAATAAGGCAAGTTTCTTCTTGTATTTCCAAGATTTTTTTTCACCTAAAAAAAAATTAAATTTCAAAAATACCTTTTCATCATTGGACTAGAGTAATGCAGATCTTGTCCCCAAGCTTGTTTTTGGAAGTCGACTTCCGGTGAAGGATGCTTTCAGATATTGACATCCGGTAAAAGATTTGAACTTCCGGTGTTGAAAAAAATATATATATCGGAAGTAGACATCCAATAATATAAATATATTATGTCTTTTGACATCCGGAAGTTCACAATATTCATCGGATGTTGATATTCAAAAACATCTTTCATTAGAAGTTGATATCCGGAAGTAATTTTGGAGTGAGATTTGTGTTATTTGGTCAAATAGTCAAAAGGTATTTTTGAAATTTAAAAAATGTTTGGTGGTGCAGAAGAAATCTTAGAGGTGTAGGAAGAAACACCGTTCTTTAAATTCGGTAGAATTTTGTAATTTGAATATTTGGGTCTTCCCCTTTTTACACTTCCTAGCTTTCATTTGCACCTGAACAAAATTCAAAATATCCATATTACCCTTATTTTATTATTGGCAATGGAATAGGTATACTATGGTTGATTTTTGCTAAGATTAGTGTGGAGAGTTATAGGAAGAGGTGGTCGGGGCACAATTATGTTTATAGAGTGAGTAATTGCAATTTTTGATTTTGTTAAAATTATTACTAATTATATGAAAAAAGTTTATTTTATTTTCCTAATTTTGTATATTTGTTTTCTTTAAGATATTATTCCAATTAACTTAGTGTCTTAGATTCGTAACGAAGTTAAATAAGCAGTAACTGTTTGAATTTGAATCTTTGATACCAAGAAAGTTCATCTGAGATATTACAATTTGGAAAAGTTGTGGATTGTGCAAGCTGGCTGTTTTCTTCTTGCACCCCATTAAATTCTTTCCTGCACTCTATCAATTAGATTTTGCTTTCCGAAACACATTATATCAATTCCGAAAATATCTTTCTGAAAGACACTCATCTTATTTCAGTTTCGGATCAAAATTTCTGGAAGTCTGTGATGGGATGCTGGAAGAAATTTTATGACTGCAAGAAGAAAACACTCATCATGCAATACCAAAGCGAAAAATAATTACTTTTGACAGGTTAAATATGTTTTTGTCCTTAACTTTCAGTAAATTTTGAAATTAGTTTATTTCAAAAATTTTGATCAATTTAATTTTTCATCTTTTGAAATACGTGGATTTAATCCTTTTAATCAAATTTTATTAAGTTTATTTGACATTTCAAGTGCGTTTCATAATAATATTTGAATTAACATTAAAACAAAAAACAAAAATGTATCAAACAGTATAAATAATTCAAATATAATTCTGAAATGCGTATGAAACATCAAATAAACTTAACAAAATTTAATTAAAATAACTAAATTTACATATTATGAAAGATGAAAGACTAGATTGATCTAAAATTTCAAAATAAACTAATTTCATAATTCACTGGATCAAAAACATATTTAAGTTCTTTTAAAATGTACAATTTAAAAGTTTTCGGTCAACAAAATCCATAACATAAAAGGTCAATTTTAACCTTTTGGAAGCCAATTTTGACTTTCAAAATACACAATTCACAAGGCAAAATTAACTTCTGGCTTTTTAAATTACACGATCTAAAACATAATTTATGAAGTCAGTTCTAGATTAATAATTTAGAAATCATTTATGGATTGTATAATTTAAAAGTCAAACTTTCCAGAGAAAAAAAATACTTCAAAATATACAATCATTCTCAGATTATACAATAAATTCTTAAGAAATTCGAAGTATTGCCCAACCTAGAAAAATGAATGTTGTTATTATGTAAACAAACGAAAGCACACACATTTGGACCTTTTAAAAATTTTAAAAAATATTAATGAGTTATTAATAAAAATTATAATTCAAAGAAAAAATAAAGCATGTTTTATTTTATTTTTTTATGTTTGTTCCGTGTAAGAAATATTGAAAAAATGAAAATTTAATAAAAGGGTACAAGAATTTTTTTGACTGTGTATGTTGTATATATCGAAGAAATAATTATACATAAAAGCAATTTTGAAAAAAAAAATACACAAACCAAATTTATTATATATTGTTAAAGATGAATGAATTTCCTCAAAAAAATATAAAGGAACCACATTATTAGAAAGAAAGAAAAAACTTTTAAGGAAGAACATGGCCTAGCAATCAAAGGGGGACCATTATGTTGAACAAGTGAAACATCCAAATAGAATATGAACTTAATAACATTAAAGGTATGTTTATATACTATTTTTTAAGAGCACTTTTAAGAGAGACAAATAAAAAATAAAATAAAATAATTTTTCTAGAAATTAAAGTTAATTTCTGACTTTCCCAGTAGGAAATTTTCATTTCGGAGTGGATTGGATTCATGAAATTATGAGATTGATCTGAATTCGTGATAATTCCAAACATATACACAATAGAACTCAAATCACAACCAATCAATTCAATGGAAAAGAATTATATAACCAATCTCCTTCTATATCTCAGGTACATACAGTTAATTTGAATTGTAAAGCATAACAGTGTCACAACAGAAGGCTCAAAAAGAGCAAAAAAGACAGAAAAATCACAATCTTGCATGCAGAGAGTTGCAGAAGAGTAACACAATGTTGTTGAATATTAGAAAGAAACAAAAGTGAAAAGAAATGGCACAAAGTAGCTGCAATAAATTTACTTCATTGATGTCTTCTTCCGGAGATAGAGCCTTGGATATGTACAAGAACTACACACACCTCATGACCATTCACAACAGTATCTTCAACATCATTGCTGTTCACAATATCATTCACACCTCGAGTCCAAGAAATCATTTTTTGCCCCAGGCAAAACAGCAACACTGAACAACCAAGAAATGGCAAAAGATAATAAGCATTACTATGTGGAAACTCAAAGCTAACACATCTAAGGTTTGTTTGGAGTAAGTACTTATATAACAGAACAATAAGAACAAGAATTAAGATCAGCTTCACACATAAGTGAGCAACATTCTCTTACAAGAATTAAGATCAGCTTCACACATAAGTGAGCAACATTCTCTTACAAGTAGTTCTGATACCGCTCTTTCATCTACACCGTTCCTAACTGCTAATCAGGTAAGCTTCCGCTATTTGGGTATTGGGAACTGTTTTGGGATAATTTATTGTACGATAGATTATGATAGAATTCATAATCTATCAGTTTTAACATGTTCATAAACTAATTTTAACTGGTGAAAGAGATCATTTCATTTTTTCTTCTTACTTTTCTCAACTAGAAGTACTAATGGAGAAGCTCTTTCAAACAAATCTCTAATATCTCATTGTAAGAAGGTATAGCAGGCATACCTGGACTTTGTCATCAGAGAATTGACCCTTGTTATGTTGTGGTCTATCGTTAGGCGTGCCCGGAACTTGCGCCGGCCCTCCCTGTCTCTCCTCCCTCACTTTGTTGAAAATGTGAGTAAAGCCATCTGCTGATGCTGGGTTGTTCACATCCCAGTCACCAAACTTTGGCACAGCTGCACCTTTATCTGGCTGCATTGTCACAATGTCAAAATCATAAAGATGGTGTTTCACCAAAAGAAAGTCTCACCAACAAGGCCAAATCTTTGGTACTATAAAAGCAACAACAACAAAGGCCTTATCCAACTAGGTCAATTTGTGGAAAACAGATTCTCTGCAGACACAACAAATACAGAAAGGAAAAGTAACTGAAAAATTTGGACCCTCAGACATTGAGCTGCCTTTTAACTAATCATAAATCTTAAACCCTAAAACCTAAACCGTAAACCCTACATTGATACATTGATCACACGGTATCGTTAGACTTGATTAAGACCAAATTTTCATAAATACTATTGCCATGAGATACTTTTTAGCCTACTAACTACACATACAAAATTTCTATTTCTTTTTTTCAAGCCAAGAATGGTAAAACAAAGGAAGCAGAAAAGAAAACTAACTGTTTCATCTCCCCGGTTAGCCTGTCTTAACCGAGATCTTCCCGGTGTTCCCTGGAGGTTGTCATATGAATTCTTTGGTTCCCATTGGGGGCTGTCTCTGCCTGGGGGTCTGGCCTGGCGATGAAGTGGAGAACGTTCGATGCTGTGCTCAGACCCAACACTTTGTGTAGAATGTCTTCTACGGTTTTCAGCAGAACTTACTCCGTGGCTTCTGCTGCTAGTCCTATTGCTTACATTGTCATGACGCGCCGGAGAGTCGATGAAATGCTTAGGATCATCTTCCAAAGGTAGAGATCCCTTTCCAGATGGATCCTCTGAACTAACTCTGGGTTTGGATGGAGGTAGTTGCTCAGATGATGGATTGTCAAGACCTAAATCAGAATTTTCTTCAGGGTCATTTGGATTTATTATTCTTGCACCAGTTCGGCCTTTTCGGGCCTTGTCAAAATATGCTGTGTAAGGAACATTCTCTCCGCTATCCCAATTGCCAAATTTTGGTACATGAGAACGTTGCTGCAAAAGTGTCACATTCAGAAGAGCTTGTCAAGCAAAGTTTGAATAAACAAACACAAGAGAATATCGTATCCCTACTCATCATCAAGAACCAGAATCATTAGCAAAGCAAAAAACAACCAAAAAAAAAAAAAGAAGAAATGCTCCTTTTGTTTCAATGCTAAAGGGGATACACTTTGTTACTTTCAGGTAAGGGCACAGCCTTTTCAGATAACTGCTACCCTTTTAGCAAGTTGGTATAGATCACACCAAATCTTCCGGTATCATGGAATAAAGGGATAAAATCTCAAAGAAAACTCAATCCCAAAACTAAAAGGATAACACTCCAAAATATGCTATCTCCACTATAATATAAAGCACAAACTAGAATCTTCAATCTCAGACACTAGCTTCCTGCTGGGTACGAGAGTAACAGCACAAGTACTCACAACTAAAATAAAAGGATCAGTCTAATTGAGTTTAGAAGACCCTCTAGAAATACTTCCTATGGTCAAGCATTCCCCTATACCAGATTCTAGGACAGAGTAATGTATCTAATTGAGAAAACACTAAAATATTCAACATAATACAAGATCAGTTCCAAAAAGATATGGCTGAGAATCTTACTATCAGAAGAATTTACACAAGAATCTTTCAAATAAGACCAAGCTATGGCATTCATATAATTTTATTTAATACAATGCATTAGTGCATGAATACACTAAAGCTTGATTTGGATCTTGAGAAATTAGCAGGAAAGAAACAGCCAAGAGAGAAATATCGAAGTAGTGTTTTTCACTGGTTTGGTTAGTATGGAAAATAGCAAACAAGAAATAAACACTCGGTTTTGTGCATAATTTTCTCATCACATGCCCAAGAAAAGGAAGAATGTCAGAAAGATAACTTTTAGAAAGTGGATTTTAACCCTACCTTAAATCTCACAAAATTGGCTTATAAGGTAAGGTTCACACTTACTTATGTACTATAATTTTGTTATATCTCTAACTGATGTGAGATCTTTAACAATAACAATCTACGGTTCCCAATTAAATGAAATGAAATGACAATTTTGTATAACATCTTATATATCATTCTACAAATATGAAAAAGAAAGGGTATAAATGTCATCATATGTAAAGAAACTTCTTATTCACTTTTCCATCCAACCAAACAAGCAAAGGAAGAACTCAATTTTCTTTTTTTATCTTTTTTTCTTAATCCATACAACTTAAAAGTCTACTTTTTTTCTCATGATTTATCTTTTCTTCTATTTTTTTTTTCAAATTATTTCTTTCTTTCCTTGTCCAAACAGAGTGTAAATTAGTGTAGCACTCTAGATAAACAAATGCTAAGGCCAAAAGTTGTTCCTCTGCCCATGAAAGAATGTTTATGTAATTATCGATTTCATGTATGGCCATTTTGGCTCAAACATGATTTCAGATGTCCATTTAATGAAAAAAATACAGAGGCAATCGGAATATTTTGATCTTTGTAAGTTAGTAATCTAATCTAGTCATGGAACATCTACATACTTATCTGAATAAGTAACAGTACACTGTACACAAAATAAGTGATTGTTGACTGCAAATTACAATACATGATTATCACAATCTTCCAATTTTTTACTTTTTAATACAAAATGTTCGGAAAAATCTTGATCTGATTGAGACATTAAAAGTAACTCCAAACCTAAATACTTTGTGATGAGAAACATATTGTGAAAAACAATGAGATAATAAATAAAGTAAACTCCCTTGCGCAAATAAGTGCTCAATTTGCTTTATTCCTAATAAATCATCAAAACCTTGTCACTGTAATCACTTATCTGTTTATGGACTCACAAGCTATACAAACATGTATTATGGCTTGTCATATAAAAGTATGTACAAGGTGAATGCCCTTCTGTCTATTGTCGAAGACAAGTTCCTACTTCTCAAGAAAAATCATCATATATCAAAAGACAACTTACTCACAGACATCCTTGTTACCAGAATGCTTTCTAATAATTCTCTTGATAACTTCCTAAGGCATATGCTACATAGGGCTTCGGAACATGAAAATGATAGAACAGCTGAAAGTGGAAATTTAGCATTCATAAATGTCAATCCATATCTGAAATTCATTTCTCTCTTTCCAAATAAATCTTAAAATAATGTTTTGTACTCTTTTTCCTAAACTCTAGCAGGGAAGTTATGGTATTCCACCATAAAAATCACAACTAATGATATTTTAATACCCATGAAAAGTCATATAATCAGTATTTGCCCCCCCTTAACATACCACACTAGAATGAAGATTGTTCAGATATATTTTAGTAAGATAAGAGCTATAAAATTATCCTATTTCTGTGCACCATTTAACTATCAAGAAAAAATATTGGACACAAGATGTTGTGTATCTTGTCCCTGGTTTTTAACACCTGAAATGTATAAAATTACAAATATCAATTGTTAAACATAACATGTAGACCAACACCACATTGAGTTCATGTTCATCTATACTCATCCTTTTTTTTTAATAAAATGCATGAAGATAGCATCACTATAAGGGAATGACATCCAACTAGGTTTGCACCTCATCCCTCAACAATCATATGCTTCTGAAGGATAGGTATAAAGAAACAAAAAGAGAATACAAACTAGCATGGGAGAACCAAACCAAAACCCATGGAATCAGAAAAATCTATACACAAGTAATCCAAATTTGTTCCTAAAAAAGTCATGACTAATACAATCAGGTATATTTTCATACCAAGAGAAATCTTGCTTCAAATCCACACCCATGCTAGCAAGACTATGAACACATTTATTCCCTTCTCTAACAATATGCGAAACTTTAAAAGTTAAGCATTTACTCATAGCTATGCAGTGCTTCCATCTACTTCTATAACACCAAGGAACAATGTTAGGACTAGTGAAGGAAGTAACCACTATTATAGAATCACTTTCTAGCCATAAATAAGAGCAGCCTTTTAACCAAGCATAGCACCATAGTTATCCTTTTTGCAATCATCGTTTTAACTCTTGTTTGCACTTAACAGCTCAACATACAATACCATTTAACATTGCAGGTCTTATCTCCAGAAAAAATATGCATCTCGCATGTAACAGTTACTGATGTAAACATTTAGATACCAAAACCCAGGTGCATATTCCCTTGTAAGTCAGAAAAACAAAGATTACAAATCCAACGCAACAAATTCCAAAGTGAACACTGCAATTCGTACGCTTTATTTCTATTAAACGTGGAATCATGGCAAAAGCACCTCAATTTGTCATATTTTGATTCAACCAAAACAATACTAACAAGTCTCAAACACATGAAACAGCAAATTTCACTGCATACATGATCCACGCCGTACAAAGAATAAGTCAGAACTGAAACAAGCCTCCATTCAGTAATCACAACGCTGTGTCAAAATTGTTAACGAAACATGATTTATGAAACTACCGGCCTAAACAAAACAAAAAAAAAAACTCCACACAATAAGATCCTGACTGAATTACTTCATATGCTTCCAAGAAGCAGAAAGATGAAGCTGCTAATGGCTGATTCGTACGTGGAGAGACAAAGAGTTGACCAAAAAAAGTAAGCCCCTAAGTTTGGTCAACCATATCAAAGCTTGAGAAGATGAACAAAAGAGATAAACAGTGAAGAAGAAAAACTTCACCAAACACAGGATGATACACACCATAATATTGTAAGAAATTGAAACCAAGCTGAGATTCCCTTACCCTTCTCCACAATTTTCACAGCAATCACACACACATGAAACACAACCAAACCATACCAAAAAACAAAAAATTAAAACTTACTGCCATTTCCTTCTAAACCAAGCTTGGAAACCCAGAAATTAAAAAGCAGAAATTTTTCCCTGAAAACAAAAAAAAATTCAGCCTTTTCGGTCAGACCCAGATGAGGTAAAAATTGAGAGAACCCAAGAAGCTCCTCCACAGAATTCAAAGACCCAGCAAGAGAGAGAAGGAGAGAGCTTTAGAGAGAGAGGTTTATCAACCGTTGACCGGCGCCACCGGTAATGTTTGACTATTATTTTCCTGTCTGTAATTTCAATGTTTTTCTTCTCTGTTTCAAATCTCTTACACCTTGCAAAGTCGTACACAGCTTTAAGATTTTTTCAAAGTAAAATATGCAATTACTCTGGCTATGTTCCTGTTTCTACTACTTCCAAATTCATGCTTAATAGATTAATACACAATATGACATATTGCTTTAAAATATAAAGTGAATAGTGCAAAACCTCTTCTCACAAATCATTTTATAATAAACCACCAAGCACATGTGTATGAATTGGCCCAAGATTAACCTTAATTAGCAATTTTAATATGTGTATAAATTCTATGTTCAACAAACTTATCTAGAAGCATTCTCTTTACCATACAACTTAAATTAGTTTATACACAACTTAAAATAAAAAAAAAATTGAAAAATTATGAGAAAAGTTTTATGAATTAGTAACTATTATGAAAAATTATTATTAGTTTATATTATGAAAAATATCTTTTATTGTATTCTTCTCTCTCTTTTTTCTATTGAAATCTTTAGGTGTAAAAGCTCAAATATGTGATAAGTTTTGCAATTGTAAGAAATATTTGAAAAATTTACTATAAAACACATAATCATAAGAAAAATCTAATGAAGAGGGAGAGAGGAAAAAAGAGAAAAAGCATAAGATAAAATTAATATAATAAAAATTAAATTGCATAAAAAGGTTTTACAAAAGTAAGTTGTAAGAATTATTCTTATAAAGATTCAAATATTAAATATGAATATATGAGCTATTAGAAGAAGGCTCTAACATAACTTTATAAGGGTTAAATATGTTTTTGGTCCCTCAAGTTTGAGCGAAATTTGGGTTTAGTCCCTCATCAAAACTTTTGACCAATTTAGTCCTTCATCTTCCAAAATGCGTGAATTTAGTCCTTTTAACCAAATTTTGTTAAGTTTATCTGACATTTCAAGCGCATTTCATGATAGTATT
>Ga0214542_1012249_pt1 | contig 11202 bp, 8 predicted proteins | sample CNSS1metaG_FD_160096 | JGI IMG/M metagenome (GOLD analysis project Ga0214542, IMG submission 160096) | Root nodule microbial communities from cowpea collected in UCLA plant growth center, Los Angeles, California, USA - CNSS1 | ecosystem: Host-associated > Plants > Roots > Nodule | place: USA...
TATATATATATATATAAAAGTCAAGAAATACAGATTCACAATTTAAAACACCATATTAATACTTCATAGTACTAATTAACCAATCTCAACATGTAAAACTAAAATTAGTTTTCCTCACCTACAAAAGACAACACAAACAATTCTTGAAGCACCAAATTACCTCCAATTATACAAGATATTTTATGTACAATAGAAACATTACAAAAACGATCAAGACCTACCATTATAATCACTGATCAAGAAACACTCATATAAAAGATTACAATGACACATGCAACAGAAAAATCTCATATGAAACAAAAACTAAAAGAAGAACAACGAAGAAGGGCTAAAACTTAACTTACACGAATTGAAAAACTAAATCTAAATCGAACAGAAAATAAAAATTCTTAAAAAAAAATTAGAAAACTCTAGAGAAATGTGTTTTCTAAAAAGATGTTGTGTTTTGTAATAAATTTTTTTTTTAATATTAAATAATGGAGTTCTGTTATTTTTAAATCAATATCACTTCTAAAATATATTTTTTAAGATTTTATCGTTCTTACTTAAATAAATCAATTTTAAGTCTAGTTTAATTTATAAAATTAATTTATAAAATAAGATGTATACTTATGTATATAAATTTATTTTACCTTTAATTAATGTAAAATTTCTAACACATTCTCTTACATCTGCATTTTAAATGTGAAATTAAATAACTATAGCCAATGAAATAGTAGTTGGATAGATACAACATATTCAACGAACAATAAATTTTATTATAATAAACTTTTTAAATAAATTTAATATCATCTTAAAAAACGATATTTAAACATAATATAGAATAAATTTAGTATTAGCCCAAGATTTTTTCCATTACTAGAGTAGTTGGTGTCAGTAGATGTAGTATTGTTAATATTAATGTATTAATGAATGGAGATAATAATTGGCATTTAGAAGAGTTTTTAATTGTTAAAATAAAAAGTGTTGTTGTATTGTAGAGGGTGTTTCCTGTTCTGTGTGCTGAGTGGTAAGTGGTAACCCTAACATCACACAAATATCCATGTGCAACCATTGGGACCATCAAACCTTAGCTTGCTTCCCAATGTGGAAATTCATCCATGCCAATTCCAGAACCTTCAATATTCATCTTTCATATGTTATGATCATAAATTATGTTAATAAAAGTGAAATAGTAGTAAAATTCTTACATGAAGGAATAGACAAATGCAGACAATGATGCTTTTATTAATGAGACACTGTCAGTGTCTGTTGTTTGAAGATAACTTTTCTTGAATTTCTCACCACTTCTCACCTTAATTATTCACCTCATTGTCTGCAAAATTTAGTCTTATTCTATTACTTGGTTTCAGATTATTTTCACATGTTTCATCTCTAAAATTTTCGTTTATATAAAAAACAATAAATCTGATCACCTGTTCAAGTAAATTTGGCAGGATCATATATGCTTTTTCTAGACTTAAATACATTTTTTTTTTACTTCCTCTCCTTATTTATGTTATTGTCTAAATTAAAATTATTTTTATTTGTTTTATGATTGAATTAGTAAAATATTATACCAGAATATATTATGAGAAGTATTACTTGCAGGGATAATTTTAAAATTTATAAACTTTGTACACTATGAAGTGGATTAATCACTTATCTAAATCCTAATAAGCTAGGCAATTAAGTCTTAAGAAAAAGAACAGAGTAACAATTTTCACCTAAAAGTATTTCAAAAATAATAAATATATCCTTTTAAAAAATATCTCAAATTAATTATCTAAATCTGATTTTAATCTTTATAAAATGAGTATTTTTAAGTTTTGGCACCTCATTTTCTTCTTATATAAATATGATTTAAATTTTTATAAAATATTTTCTGCATTATACGCTCTTGATTTCTGTAAAATAATGGTTCAAATATGATGTTTTTAATTCTTGTTCCAATCCCCAAAATCTAAAATCACCATTAAATTAAAATTTCATTTTAAAGAAGATAAATAATAATTAACATTGAACTACATATATATACAAGTCTTATTACTTTGATATTCATATATAAACTATCTCTAAGTATATTAGTGTGTGTTTGCAAGCATTTTCAGTTCTACTTTTTCTTACTGGAAAGTGGAAAATGCCTATTCAATAGTAGCTAACAAATAACACACAATAAATACAAAATTTGAAGACTCTGAAAAAAAATGAAAAGCAGAGAACTACAGCAAAGTTTGCTTTGAAGCAATTTAATTATGGTCACTTTTCTGCAACTTGGTGCTGACATTTGTGCTAACAGGTGGCGACACAGATGCAAAACCTTTGCATGGAAGAAACTCCCCAATCATTCAAACACTTCCAGAATTCAGATCAATCACTCTCTCTTCTTTCAGTATGGGTCCATTCGAGGTCAACAATCCTGCAAAGTGAAGCTATATCACGAGGATAAGAGTTTGTTACACTTCTCACATGATCCTGCAAAACCTTTTCAACCTTTTCCCAATACTTCACTCAAATTAACCTTCTTTTTACTATATCTCAACTTTCACATAACTCATGGTTTCTGTTATCAACATTCACATGACATATAGCATTTCTTTTTCTTTACTTGGGCTCTGTGTTTGGATTTTATACTTAATATTTAATTGGGTCAAAAGAAAAAAATCGTACCTTTAAGATATGAGTTTCCTCTTATTGGTAGAAAAATGGAGTTGTCAAAAATTGACTTCAACTAAATGTGAACTAGAGTTGGTCTATTTCAGAATTGTGAGTTGTGAAATAAAATATATAAAAAGAAGCTACTAATAATTAGTTGTTACTATAAATATATTATAAATCTAAATCTACCCTGTCTACTATTTCTATGGAAAATTAAATAATTGGAATAAACAAAGTACTCCATGGTTTTGACATATCTAACATGCATCACTTTTAGGAAAAAAACAAATTGAAAAGCAAAGGTCAACATGACGAATAATTTGTTATAAACCTGTCCCCACATATTATTAATACTAGTGAATTAAATTAAATTAAATTAAAAATTAAAAAAAAAAAACCTCAAAAGCATCACCGAATCTGCTTCAAATCACCATAAGACAAAGCTGCGAATTCAATAAAAAATAATTAAAAATACATGGTGTTTGAGACAACACATTTCCTCATATAGCTAAAGTTAAGGTCCAACCAGCAAATGCTACCTTACATATGAAGTAAGAATATTATTATTACATACATATGGTGTTTGAGACACACACTATAACTCAAACTTAATATTTTACTAAAAAAAAAAAAAGAGTTCATTACCCATATAATATTTTTCTTTCCTTCATATTTCTCTGTCTTTCTTCTGAAGCAATAATAAAATAATTTATTTGTAAATTATTTAACATGGTCCTGACGTAGCAAGTGATGTTGTGGTGTCATATAATATAATACAAACAAAAAGACAAAATCCTGATACATAACATAACCAACCAACCATACACATATGAATTCTGATGTATATATATAATATATTTGATGATGTTATAACCTAAATCCTCTCTGCAACTCTTCTTCCTTGTGCATGAAACATTAAAACTCCACATCCATGGCTTCAACTCAGCACCATGTACAGGGCCTAACGGCGGAGGAAGAAACAGAACTAGAACCAGTGATAAAAAAATACCACCTTTTCGAACACTGTCCCGACAAATGTTCTTCCATAATATCGTACCGCATCGATGCTCCTGCGAGCACGGTTTGGCCGTTCGTGAGAAGCTTCGAGAACCCTCAGAAGTACAAGCACTTCATCAAAGGCTGCAGCATGAGAGGCGACGGTGGCGTCGGAAGCATAAGAGAAGTAACCGTTGTTTCTGGTCTTCCGGCGTCGACCAGCACCGAGAGGCTCGAGATTTTGGACGATGAGAAACACGTGCTCAGCTTTAGGGTGGTCGGCGGCGAGCACCGACTCAAAAACTACCGTTCCGTTACGTCGGTGAACGAGTTCAAGAAAGAGGGTAGGGTTTACACCATCGTATTGGAATCGTATATCGTAGACATACCCGAAGGGAATACGGAGGAAGATACCAAGATGTTTGTGGACACCGTCGTGAAACTCAACCTTCAGAAACTTGGGGTCGTGGCCATGGCTTCTTCTTCTTCTTCATCCATGCATGGACAATGACAACAAACAAACACTTAACTTCTATGGTATGTTTGCAAATTTAAGGGTTTTGGTATTGTTGTCTTCAAACTCATTCAAAAGTATCAAAGTTCTTAGATTTGTGTTGAGATATCATAGCAATTTGTTTAGGAAAATTAGGTAGGTTAATTAATTGGAATTAGTGTGCTTGTTTTCATTTTTGTACCAAAATGGAGAAACAAACACGCATTTGGACTCTATTTGTTGTTCCATGGTTAGAGTAATATTGCATGCTAATTTCATTTCTCGGGTTAATTATGTTTAAGTAATTAGGTTTAAAGTATATTTTTTAAGATTGAGAGAAAGTTTTTGACTTTTGATAATCAAGAATGATGAAGAGGAAGATAAGTTTGTGGGGTTAGTTGGGTTTTATATATCGTTGTTTGCACGGTTGCAATTTTAAATTGAATTGATTAGATGGGTTGTGGTTATGTTAATTTAGTGATTAATTGTATATGGAATAGAAAAATGGTTGGAATCTAATAATGAACAGGGATTGCATTGGATTTGAAGGTTTCTTAATGAGGAATGGGTCTTAAAATAATTAGATTTGGCCTTCTTTTTAAGGCAATTGACTGAGTCAGTCTGAAGAAGAAGAAAAAAATAATGTTGCTGGGGAGTTCCCATGCATACATACACTTTTTTTCATGTTCCAAACTTCTCGTGTGAATAAACTTGGGAAATATTATTATTATATTTGTTTGAAGCTTTTTCTTTCTGCACTCCCACAATTATTAACTACACCTCACAATAAGAGAAAAAGATTCAAACACACTCTTTACAATCACCACCATTTCCATTGATCTTGCTGCCATTTCCATCCTCACGCTGCTACAGAGGTAGAAGAGAGAAAATGCACACACAAAAATGTTTTAAAAAGTTCTTTCTAGAATGTATTTCATGTGTTTACGTAGGAGTGTTTTAAAAATATGTATTCTGGAAGTCACTTTAACAGAGGCTAAAATAAAATATCATTTTGGAAATTTGTGGGGTGCATAAAGTAAAAGCTGCCATTGGGTTCTGCGTGCTATTTGGATGGGCTTAGTGGCTTCGACTGGTTATTGGAAATTGATATGAATATATGTACTCTTTCTTAGGCGAAAAATGAAATTAATTATTTATTGTAAACCTTATAGTTCAATTGGCATTATATTCGACTTAAAATTCTAATGTTTTTGCGTATTGTGGTAGCATTGATTAATTGTGAAGAGAGAAAAGAAGATAGGTAGATGGTAGTTGAGTTAGAGTTTAAATGTCAAAACCCTTATTCAAAGTAAAGAACAGCAAAAGAGAGAAAAATCTCGTGATCAAACTTCACAAACATGTGACTATGAAACATGAATGTGAAAAGCTCCTTTCACAACTCCATCCACCACTTTGTTTAGTTTTTAGGGTTAAATATGTTTTTAGTCCATCAAGTTTCAGTTAAATTTAGAATTGGTCCATCTTCGAAACTTTTGACTACTTTAGTCTTTTATTTTTAGAAATGTATGGATTTAGTCCCTTTAACCAGATTTTGTTAAGTTTATCTAACATTTTAAGCACATTTCATAATAATATTTGAATTGTTTACATTTGATCAATTTTCGCTTAAATGCTAACTCAAATATTATCATAAAACGTGTTTGAAACTTCAAATAAACTTAATAAAATTTGATTAAAAGGATTAAATCTACGCATTTTTAAAATGAATGATTAAATTAATCAAAAATTTCGATCAGTGACTAATTCTAAATTTTACTGATTTCTAAAATATATTTAACCCTAATTTTTGCAAGCAAGTTTTGTTTTCTTTTGAAGGAAAAAAATATATTTAATCCTAATTTTTGAAAACAAGTTTTGTTTTCGCAAACAAGATTAAAAAAAAAAAAAGCAAAAAAGTACGAATATTGGGTATAAACCAAAAAAGTGCGAACAATAACAGTTGACTTTGCACAAAAAAAACGCGTTCTTCAATACAAGTGTGTATAACTTATTTCATACAATTTTTTTTCTTTTTCAATTGAACATGTCACGTTTGAACACGCTTTTATGAAACCTAGACGAGGAATTGATAATGGCATTCTTAGATTAGACGAGGAAAATGTAAGGTTGGTTTCGTAAGTAGTTTTGGAATCGATTGAAAATGGGCCTGAGTTGTTATTATAATTTCATGGGAAGTTTCTTTTTACACCTTCGTGCGTTTCTTCTTGCACCTCCATATAAACAAACTTTCCATTTCGTTCTTTAAGAATTGTAGAATCTAGAAGTAAATAATACTTTCAAATTGTACAAGTCGAAAGTTATTTTTGACTTTCGGATTACATAATTTGAAAGTTTTTTTCTTAAATGGTTTCTGAATTGTAGGATTTTAAAGTAAAAAATATTTATGAACTGTGAATCCATAAGTGAAAAATGATTTCTAAATTTCGCAATCCAAAATTTAAAAATAATTTGAAAATTTGAAGAGGGGTGAAAGAAATATTTTCTGATATTACAAATGACTTTCAGATTACATAATTAAAAAGTCATTTTTAACTTCTAAATTACATAATTCGAAAAATATATTTAGTTTTTAAATTATATAATAAAAAAAGGTAAAATAATTTTGTTATATGAAGGTGGAGGAAAAATAGATAGACGATTTAGAAAGAAGATGCTATCCAATGTGTATTTGGGTCTATAAAGATGTGACTACAAAATATAAGGGCCATTACTCAACCATGCTCATTCAACTTTCATCTATTTATACCTTTATTTACCTCCAATTTTCACAAATTCAAATGTTGAACGAATTCATTCAAAGTACAAAATTTTATCCTTCGTTAATCGTAAATTTTAGATTCTAGATTAACTTTTTTAACAATGGAAAAGTATAAACTTCGCACAGTACTCCCGTGGAGAAGTATATATATATATATATACATACGTTGTGATATTGCAGTATGACAATTTTGTTATTTCTGTATTTTTTATGAGCTAACTTTATATAAGAGTTATTTTTTTTACAAGTCATTGAAAGTAATAACACACAGTGTTAAAGCAATTAAACAAACAGTAGCAATGAATGGCAATCTGGGCCGGTCTAAATTATTTAGACTCGTCTTGTTTTAAAAATCTAAACTCAAAAGTTTGGAGTGTCTTGCATAGATTTTGGTCTGTGAGCCGACTCAATTTTTTATTTTTAATTCTTATCATAAAGTTTTTGATATTTAACAAACTTGAAAATATTAACAAGTTTATAAAATTAATCAAAGACTTTGGGGGTTGAAGGTAGACATGTCAAAGTGAGTCAACCCGGCTCACACGGGTTGACTCACCACGGGTCGGATTTAAAATTTGTGAACTCAACCCGACTCATTTTCTGGTGAGTCAAAAATTTTATAATCCGACTCAATCCATCACGGATTGGTAGGTTAAGTGGGTTGGCTCACTAACCCGTATAAAAATTAAAATATATATATTTTTTAAAATAAAATTCATATTTGTAATTTTTTTTATCTATTGCAGAATAATGCTATAAAAAATTTGGTTAATAAGATCCACAATTTGTAGCAGCCGGAAGGTGAAATCAGTAAGTCCCATGGCAAAATACGTTAATAACATAACCAATATTTCAAATTTCCTATGTGCTTTTAGTGGACATAATCATTTACAGTCCCGTATAAAAACATAGATATTTACTAATTGGCTCCTGTTTCTATTAATTAAATTATCCCATGAAGATTTTTTGGTTCAATCAATATATAATAGAAAGCATTTTGTTGCAAGGCAACTACGAAAGCATTTGTAATCATATCCAACTAAACAAATGGTTTTTTCACCAAAAGGGAGTCTTCCTGGAAGGTAGATGGTGGCAAGCAGCAAGTGCAGAACCATAGCAGCAAGTTCAGAACCATATTTATGTTATAAATTAAATCATTAAACACTTATCATTAACACATGATGAATGTTTGACAAGTGAACTAATCGTTAACGTAGTAATAAAATATCGTCCTTTGGGATTGATTTGTTGAATACTAGATTCCTAATTTACATAATTTTGAGCAAATGCGAATCAATATAATTGTAAGCATAAAATTTATAACAAAAACTTTAATCAAGAGAAGAATCGTTAGAAGATTGATTTCGTACTTTTCCTATAAAATTCTACTCATTTTCAATTAATGCAAATAATGTAATTATCCACTTGAGTTTACTGATAGTTGTTTTACCCCAAATCTCTTAGTAGGTAAAATCTATTTATTGAATTCGAACCCCCAATTCCTTAGGTCAGTTTAAAAAAATTCAATAAAATCATGAAAAATCAATAATCATCTCTATTGCAAACTGACTAGATATGCCCAATTTCCCAATTGTGACATAATCTAACCTGTCTTGTTTATAATCGCAAGCAATCTCCAATTTCTCAATTGTGAAATTGCTCATAAGTAAACGATAAAACCATAAACAGAGCACTGTGATGAAGAACATTAACAAAACATCAAATGTAAAAAGTAGAACCTATAATCCAAAGTCTTACATCAATCTTCCAACAAAAAGAAATTAATTCTGCATAATGAAAAGAAAAACTCCAAACGGTAGCCAAAACAACAGATGAAATCGAGAGGAAGGAGAAGAAGTTTTTTTCCGTGAACACTCCCCTTTTATCTTTCCCAACGTTCTCTCCTTTGCTAAGGTGATTTTCTCTCTTCTCTAACCGTTTCCCCATATCTCTCCTCTTTATATTTTCTTTTCCTTTTAAATCTTTATCAGTCCACGTAATCTTTAAATTTCTCGCTGGAAATTCCACATGTTGTGGAAAAATCCACAGGTCACCTATGGAACACACTGTTTTTGTGCATGATCTTCTGAAGCAAACTCCACATGTTGTGAAAAAATCCACCAGGTACTTGTGGAACAAACTGTTTTGAAACTCGCATCTTTGAAGCCAAATCCACAAGTCGTGGAAAATTCGACCAGGCACTTGTGGAACATGCTATTTTGTGTCTAACTTACCCCCTTCAGACCGGTTTACACCAATAACACACCAATCCAAATGTATGATCTGAAACTAGATAAATCATGGGATGAAATGAGTCTAATAATGCACAAATGAATAAAAATGCCCTAAACTAATGCATGAATATACCTATATATTATGTGCTCATCAAATTCTCCCAAGCTTAGACTTTTGCAAACAGAATGATGAGTTGGTATCTAATCTCAAATCTAAATTCATCCAAAAATATTCCAGATACACACATTCCACATATGTTGGGTCCCTAAGTGCAATTCAATCAATGAGTAAAGACACAAGACACTAAGGAGGAGAATCTTTGAAGTGTTTTTGAAGTTCTCTGCAAAAAGATATCTTCTTAGGTTTCTAGCCTAGAAAACACTTACCTGCTAACTAAGCATGGATCCTCCACTCAAATGCTTTGCACTTACCACACCCAGTCTCAAAGGAGTGTCTCTTTTCCCAATAACTAACAGTCTCAAAGGGATGTCCATTTCACTTATTCTTATTAATAATTATACTCTCTCTTTTTTAATGTTGTGAAATTGACAGACATTTCTCCAGTAACCAAATGCAGTGAGTGTCACCTTAGAAACCTAAAAAGAACCTCTTTAAATCTACCACTTAAAAATTATCTTCCTTACATGTCAAGTGTCAAGACCTCTTCTTGTGTAGTGTGTGAGTTCCCCAACCATTATATATAATGTGCTTCCGAAAATATAATTGAATAAACTTTGACTTGAGTTAGATTAATGTGTATGCTATGCAAATGAAATAACAAAATGAAATGCAACAACTAACATGCAAGTGACCCTCCCAAGCTTAGATGTTTAAGTTATCCCCAACATAAACAAAATAATTAAGAATAGAAGGGATAAAACTCACAAAATTACTGGTGGTGGAACCGGTGCATTGTTGTCGACGTTGAAAGTAGCTTTGCTTGTGAAGTGACGAGGTTGTTGCTGCTATAAAATTGCCAAAGTTTGCAACCCATGGCAAAGTATTAATAACTAGCAACTCCTCATCTAGAAACACCACTAAAATAGGTTGAACATCTTGTTCATCCTCATTAAACTTTAGTCTTGAAAGGTAATCAATTATCAATGTTGTTTCCCTTGCTTATCTCAGATTTCCATGTCAAACTCTTGCATTAAGAGAATCCAATGGATTGATCGTGGCTTGACATCCTTGGATGTCCCTTCACCTCCACCTTCACTCTTTTTTAGGTTTATTCTTCTTGTAGTACTGAACAATGGCTTGAGAACTTCTAGTTGATGTGCGCATTGAACCACCTCTTCATCACTCACTTCTGCAAGTAACTCCTTTGCTTGCCTACCTGACAACAAAGTGAGCTCTAATGGACTCTTCCTCCCATAATTATCCATTTCTTTAAACACCAGAGACTCGATAATTTCAGCTCGGAAACAATCCTCCTTTTCCACCTTGTGTTTCATTGCTTCATTTATGGAAAAGGTGACTTTATCATCAGCCACTCTTAACATCAACTTGCCTTGTTGTACATCTATCAATGCTCTTCCCGTGGCTAAGAATGGTCTTCCCAATATAATTGGAACTTTAGTATCTTTTTCCATGTCAAGGTGTGACGCCCCGACTACTATACTAAATAATTATTATTTGATAAAAAGATATGGAATCAATTTTTTTTTTCATACAATATCCTTGAGAGAACATTAATAATAACATAACTTCATATTCATATATGTAGTTTGCATCTATGTAATTGTTCATGCAATATTACAAAAATATATATTTGTTAAATATTAAGAGTCCTACATCAGAATAGAAGATTTTCTATATTTTTAACATCTCCTAAAGATATTAATAGAAATTATCCATGAGTCAATCTTCAGAGGATCCACCAATAATATCCCGAACAACTCTCACTGAGCAGGTTCCTTTTCTGCTCATGCAACAGGTACATATGAAAGAAAAATATGAAAGGAGTGAGGTCTTTATAAGCCTTAAATATCAATCTTAATAAACTCAACAAACAATGCAAACACCGGGGGCCTAGATTTGGACCTATAACCACAAAACTTGA
>Ga0214542_1012253_pt1 | contig 11195 bp, 6 predicted proteins | sample CNSS1metaG_FD_160096 | JGI IMG/M metagenome (GOLD analysis project Ga0214542, IMG submission 160096) | Root nodule microbial communities from cowpea collected in UCLA plant growth center, Los Angeles, California, USA - CNSS1 | ecosystem: Host-associated > Plants > Roots > Nodule | place: USA...
GAACATAATTACATAGATTTAAATAATAAAACAATAACACAAAAGTTAGCATACATAGGACTCGAACCCAAGTCCTCTCACACAATTTAAGTACTCTCAACCACTTGAGCTAGTACTTTTCCACGTTATACCAACCATAATTTAATGTCATAATTATTTCCCCTCCCGTATTTATTAATTAATTATTTAATTAATTAATTAAATTCTACGGGTCTTACAGCTAGCATGTAAATCAATACTTTTTATTTGATTCAGAAACAAAAGACGGTGATAAATTAAAACTTCAACAATAAGAAAATGAATAAAGAAATTATTTCATTCTAATCTTAGAATCCATAATGAAATTACAATGGAACCAATACTATAAGCTTAATCCTAGAACCTAGAAGCTTAGCACTCAACAAAATTGAGATAGAAGAAAAGAGAGTGAAGAGAGGACAAAATAAGGCCCCCTAAAGGGTTCCTAAACTCTGAAGTTTCAAACTTGCTTTCTCTACTTACTCTTGATGTAAGGCCCACTTAATTCTGCCCTAATGTTTAAGGATCTGCCATAATTTGTTAGGCCTAAGGTTGCCCATAGGATGCCCAAAACCCCTATACCAGCCCTAACCCCCCTCATTCTGCACTTTTCTGAAAAACAGCTCCCCCACCCTCTCGTAAAACTACAACAACAAGCTCTGCTAGGGTTTGCTCCCATTCTTGGTCACGTTAGCTCAAAACTCATTTCCATCTCACCTTACTAAACTGTTATAGGAGTTGTGGTGTTTTTCTGCTCATACCAAAACCCCTCATAATAGCTTTTCCAGGTAAGAAAAGTTAGGGTTTGCTTGTCTTCTTTCGATTTTCTGCTCGCTTTGCCTCTGTTCCATTATTGTATCGCTTGGTTTTTATTTTATTGGATTGGGAATCTATTAAACATTATTTGGTTCAAATGTCTAACTGTTGCACACGTGAACAGTGGAGGAACCTAGTGTTTTCACCCAGGCGAGCGAGTCTCGCCTAAGCGAGAGTACCAAAAGTGCTCCCTGGGGTTTTTGTGAGCTGTTGCTCAGGCAACGAGTCCCAATTTTGAGTGAGAGTCCATCTCACTCAAGCGAGGAGGTCTCGCCTAAGCGAGAAAACGCGAAAGCCACTGTTCCCACTGTTCGAGTTCTCCCATAGGCAAAATGAGCTCGCCTGAGCGAGAGAAACTGTCTCGCTTGAGCGAGAGCTTCTAGTCTAAGCGAGAACTGGGCGAGAAAGTGCTCAGCGATTATGCATGAATTGGGTGATTATGCATGTATTGAATGGTTCATGGGCTGCAATTGATTAGTTTGGTATAATCTTTCATATGGAACATCATTGGATGGTTGGTCAAATATTGGCATGAGATTGGTATGCATGATAACTTTATGTTTGGTTGGTGAGACATGATTTTGGTATGGTTTAGGACGTAATTCAATGAATCTCTTGGTGAGATTCATGGTGGTGCCTCATGGTTAGGATGTAATTCCATGACCCTCTTGGTGAGAGCTCATGGTGGTGCCTCATGGTCAGGGCGTAATTCCATGACCCCTTTTTGGTGGGAGCTCATGGTGGTTCCTCATGGTTAGGACGTAATTCCCCGAAGGTTTCGTGGTGATGCCTCATTATATAATTTAGTAAGGATTCACGTAAGGATTGCATCCTAAAACTCTAAAGAGTTAGTTAGTCACATATAGAGCGTACTGACTCAAGTGGTGAGAGAAGAGGCCATAGTCTTTGTCAGGATAATGACCTTAGATATTTGAAGGCTAACCTTATGCATGGTAGGGTAAAACTCATTGACAATGGCTCTACAGAGCAGTAGAGGCCACCACAAGTGCAAGCATCCAACGAATCCGACTGATTATATGTATTCGAATAATTGAGTCTCAAAGTCTTGTATTGTATGTTATCACATGTTTGGTTGATTTATGTATCTTTGGCTTTTAAATTGTATGTTCAATTGCATGATAAACCTTTTTCACTCTAGCTTACCCTTTTTGTTTGCTTGTGTCTTTATGTGTGGTTTTCTCCTTTTGCGATGATCATCAATTTATTGATGTGAGCAAATGTGGGAACTCCTCGTGGTCATCAGGGCGATAGAAAGTTCGCTGCGTAGCTTATCTTGGGATTGGATCCCCTTACTCCGAGTTTTCTTTTAGGGTTGTGGCCTATGTATTAACTTGCTCCTTGAGCATATATTTTGGTTATTGTTAAACTCTTATTCCCTGTTATTAATGGCATCATGGTGTGCCTTAGTTTTCTTTCCAAGTATTATGGACAACTATAGGGAATGACTTTACTACTCCATGAATATGCCCTTTTATATCATTTTGTGTGATATTTCATTTAATTATGTTTATTTATTAAATGAGACGTTACACTTGACCTCTTTAGATAAAACTTGGTTGGGTTAGGATCTTGTTTTTCTGTTGTTGAAATCTCTCAAATACTCTCAAATATCTTTAAAATAATCATAAATGTCATTTATCTTTATAGTGGTTATGAATATCTAAAATTATTTTGAAGACATATAACAAGTTTTAAAACTATTTGACAAATATAGTTGTTTCATAATTTCTAATATAATTATATAAATTATTACTTATAAAGATATCTGATAAATTATCATCAACTAATATTTACATTAATTTTTCAAATAGTCCTTTGAATTCAGAAGTATTTGCAAAGAAATCCAAATAACATCCATATTTATATTTTAGTCCCTTAGTTTGACCAATTTTGAATATTTGACCAATCTTGACTTGTTTACCATCTAATAAGGTTTGATGCATAACAAACTCCTTCTTTCTATCACTATAAACTTCTTCATCCTCCAATAGGGTTTATGCAGTTCACGTGTGTGGTTTGTGTTTGTTGTTGTTTGGTTCATGTGCAAATCTACACTCATAGTGGCAGCGTAATTGTAGGTGATTGACGGTGTTGTTCTGATGGTGACAATCTGCTCCGATGATGCTTCAGGCGACGTCGTAGGTTCACTTTTTCTCACGCCAGAAGCTCACGGTGGTTAATGGTGATAAACGACAGCGATGGAACTTGGATGCGTCGCACTGCTTGTTTGCTTTTGAATGGTTAACGACGCGATTGTGGTTGTCGATTTGGGCTCGCGATGGTTTGCAGGGGGATGGAGTGTTGGGTTCTAGTACTGCAAAAGCACATGTGGCATGTTTTGGTTCGTTTGTGGTGCCTAACGGCACGAAGTACTCATGTTTTCTGGTTCGTCTACAAAGTGGCGCGATTTCGACTGCGAAGTGGTTGACAGACATGAACGGTGAGGTTCTGGTGCTACACCATCGTGATGTGATGAATGCCAACAAGGTGGTTGCGCGATCTTGGTCAAAAAGAGACGCTAAACTCGTAGATGGTTGTGGTGATGAACGAACCTGAGTGGCTCATGATCTGTTATGAAGGGCAGGGAGGAACGAGATGTGGACGGTGCATCGTCGGCGTTGTTCTGGCTTTTGTAGTAAACGCAGGTGAGAAGTTTCATGGTGGCTGCCTAGGGTTTCTGTTTGTGTGGAAGAGGATAGGAGGCTGAAGATGATGAGGTGGCAGCATGTGATTGGTCTGATTTTATGAGTGGTATTAGGGGTGAAGATAGAAATATTAAGGGGTGTAGAATAGGGTTTTCAGTTGTTCATATGAGAAAGGTGGTGTATAATTAATATAAGAGGTGCAAAAGTGATTTTCCCGAAACTTGATGATTTTAGCCGAAGATATTTTGTAACTTCAATTAATTTATATTCACACTTTAAATAAGTTTAATCTTAACTTTAGTTGTATCAACAAACGTTAGAACATCCAAGCATAATTTATGCAACTAAAGAACTCTTTTTAAGTCATTTTTATGTCACAAATTCAATAAGTCTAACTATCACAAATTCTAATTAAGCCAATCTTTTAAGCACTAAAATTAATTAAAATTCCTATATTAAAGACCAAATGAGAGCATAAATATGCACTCATAAGTGAATCTAATAAATTTGATGGTTTGCATGTTGATGATTTATTTTATTTTGAGAATGGATTTGGGTTATTATGATGAATTTGTTTGGTGTATATGTTTGATTTAAGTTGAAAGATTGATTTCATGCTTGTGTGATTTTGTGTTGGTTTTTGTGATTGATCGAGAAGAATTTAGAATCTGAGCAATTTAGCAAATTAGCACAAGCTCAAATGTTTTAAAATTGTTTTAAACAAATGTACTACGGGAAGAATACTAATTTAACACTACTAGAAATTCTCACATTACATGGAATTTTTCTTGCAAATTTATTAAACAAAATTTGCAAGAAAAGGTTTTTTCTGCCATTTTTTCTAAGATTTTTAATTGGCAGGTAATTCCTTTGTGGGTAACTATTTCCTACAAAATTATAAAATTTGCAAGTATTTCCTAAAAAATTTGTTGCGAAAAGTATTTTATACGAAATATTTTACAAGAAAATTGGTAGCAATTTCTTGCAATTTTTTTTTCATAACAAAATTTGTAAGTATTTCCTACAAAAAAAATTTCAAAACAAAATTGGTAGAAAATATGAGTTTTTTTAGTAGTGTAATCAATTGAATAGGTCTAAGTTCCATTAGAATCAGAAAGTACCTCTGTTGTAATCGGATACAACGTTAACCGATGGCAAACTAGCACTGAGCGCCAACTTTGTTGTACAAGTCTAAGAGCATTTTAGCTCCAAGCCATTGAGCACCAGTTTGTACTGTTGAGCGCCAGTTTGTACCGTTGAGTGCAAGTTTCTACCGATGAGCGCTAGTTTATTCCATTGAGCGTCATAGTTTGTGAATGGTTTGCCGTTGAGCATTGGCCAGGTGGTGTTGAGCGTTGGTGGCCACAGTAGGAATGGGAGCATTTTAGCTCCAAGGCATTGAGTGGTGCCATGCTTTGGAGAAGTTATAGGTTTAGAGGCACATCTGGAGGATGAGGATCCATCCATTACTTAGGTTAGTGGAAAGTCTCGTGGTGTTGTATAAAGGAGTTAGTCTTGGTTTAAGCCTTCTTGGTTTTAGTTATTTTATATAAACGTTATAATTTTATAGGTCATCTTTTGTAGGACTATATTAATATATTTTATTCATTATTTGTTTTAAACATTAAAATGAAAAATTCTATTTTATTATATTTAACTTGCTAAAATTGGGATATTAGAAATTACAACTATTATTGGAAACAATATAGACAACAATCACTTGAACTTTTGTTACATTAATATTCCAAACACTACTACATATGATAGAAAAATCATTCGAATGATAAACCAAACTCCTCGTAGCTCGTTGATATCATCAAGCATTTTATTTAATGCTGCAAAAGGTTGAGGTTTGAACTAAGTTCCTTGTATCATTACACTGAGGCCATGTGTCGAATCAAGTCAACCACACGTGTGCTAAAAAAAATATAAAAAAACAAAAAATTTAGATGGAAATTATGACATAATAAAAATATTATCCTTATGAATTGTATTAAATAATGCAGACTTGACTAGATCATTGCAAAGATATGATTATTGAAGCTACAATAGCAGGAAAAAAAAATGAACCAACTTTACAGTAGTTCTTATTTAAACAACAGTAAGATTGGTTAAGAAGTAGATTTCAAGACTAATATAACACCACAAAACAAGTTTGTAAGATGAGGTTTGTACCCAAATATATATTATAAATTCACCATATCTTTAGTAAATGTGAGACTTTCGGTAAGGTTATTCCATCAAAAGGCTAAATTGTTTTATATATTTTAGTGTGGTTTGAACCATGCAACCTATAAATTTTGAAAGAAAAAAAATTAACAGTTTCAAGGCATAAAATTGTGTTTTACCTGTAGCCCCATTCATTATCATACCAAGAGACAAGTTTCACAAAGTTGTTGTTCAATGAAATTCCAGCCTTTGCATCAAAAATGCTTGACCTGCCACCATAAAGATCACAACATGGTAAGATTCATTACACAAAACCTTAAACATAAGTCACAAACAGTCAGTTGTCAATCCTTGATCCTCAATTCTTCTTACTAAGCTAAAACCCAACACTTGACCATGTTAGATGCATCACCTGCTATCACCAATGAAATCAGTAGACACAACATCATCCTCTGTGTAACCAAGGATTCCCTTCATACTTCCTTCAGATGCTTCCCTATGAAGAAAAATGCATACATGCGATGAGGACTTATTGAATGTGTTGCATTTGAAAATATAAACAAAAACACAATTCTTTCAAAGCTAGAAAATTTGGTTTATTCTCACTTCACAGCAGCTTTAATCTCATCATAACTAGCCCCTTTCTCAAGCCTAACAGTGAGGTTAACCACTGAAACATCTACAGTTGGAACTCTGAAAGCCATTCCTGTCAACTTGTTGTTAAGGGCTGGTAGCACCTTCGCAACAGCCTGAAAAATTCCAAAAGGGACATTGTTATTTCCAAGAATAATTGTTTCGAACACAAAAAGTAATATACATATATAGGTTAAGAAACTAAGAGGAATATATTTTATAGTAGAAATAATTCTTAGGAATTCAAGGTGATTTGAAAGTTTTACATTGGATAAAAATGAGTAATATAAGCAATATATAAGTGGAAGGACTCATAAACCTATTCTCTAAAGATTTTAGTTCAAATGTAGTATCTCAATCTTTTGTATGAGTTCGTTCACGACTTATTAGTCTTAAATCTCCTTGTGCCTTTCCTTGCAAGAGAAAACTAAGAATAGCATATAAAAAGATAATAAGATAATATTTCTTGCATTGTATGTTAGATACCTTAGCAGCTCCAGTACTGCTAGGAATAATGTTGCAGGAAGCAGCTCTACCACCTCTCCAATCCTTCATTGATGGTCCATCAACAGTCTTTTGAGTTGCTATGTAATGCAGAAAGACAAGTTGGTTGAATAATGAATCATATGAAACCCAAAATAATGCAAAATAATATACACTTACCAGTAATGGAATGAACAGTGCTCATGAGACCCTCAACAATTCCAAATTTTTCATTAATAACCTGGATATATTTGGACATTGTCACTTAATTTGGATTTTGTTTGTGTGTATAATGAGAATCTTTATTTGCATCTTCAAATGATTACAATGAGTTACCTTTGCAAGTGGAGCAAGACAGTTGGTGGTACAACTAGCATTAGAAACAACAGTAATATCAGACTTGTATTCTTTTTCATTGACTCCAACAACAAACATTGGAGCATCCTTGCTTGGTGCAGAAATAATAACCTTCTTTGCACCTCCCTAATATCAAAGCAAATGATCAAACAATTAGTCAAACAAGAATTAAAATGTAACTTAGTCTTATAAAATTAGCTTGTAATTATATACTATAAATATGTTTTATTTTTAAGATATTTATTTTTACTAGACAAAATGTTTGCTAACCTTCAAGTGGGCAGATGCCTTATCTTTATCAGTAAAAACTCCAGTGGATTCAACAACATAATCAGCTCCAGCCTGACCCCATGGAATTTCCTCTGGATTCCTAATTAATGAAATAAAAAAAAATCAAATTGGTTCATTGTGTAATATATTAGTGAAATTGAATCCACATTTTATCTAATATACTTAATTAAAAAAATTAACCTATACCTAAAACCATACACAGAAACCGCACTACTACCAAAGAGAAGAGTTTTATCATCCTTGCTCTTAACGTCACAGTTCTTGAATTGTCCATGAACAGTATCATATTTGAACATGTAAGTCTGCAAGAAAGAACTTCAAATTACTAATGGAGCCCATTAATGTTTTATCACTAGAAAAAAAAGGCCATTAGTACAAAAATCAAATTTGAAATAAGACAAACTTTCTTCATTAAAATTATCAAACCAAACAAATTAGTAATTATTAATTGAATGTGTTTTATGTTTTCTTTACATACATTGATTTAGTGCATTTCTCGTGATTTTGTATTTTTATTTTGGATATTTTTATATATGATAATAGAAAATTGATAAATTCTAAAATGTTAGTCTAGCTAAGATGAGAAAAATCATAATAATATTTAAATATAATTTTTATTAAAAGAAATGTACAAATAATTAGAGTATGAAAAATTAAACATTAATAGACAAACAAATTTAGAAGTAATAAGAAGTCCATTCACCATATAATCAATTGAGATGAAAGGATCATTAACGGCAACAAGCTCAACATCGTCTCTTTGCATTGCCACCCTAGCAACCAAACGACCAATTCTTCCAAATCCTTCATCATCAAAGCCAAGTGAACAACATTAATTACATATAATTAACTATTACCAAGGTAAAAAAAAAAATCAAAAGAATTTTCTTTGCTTTTAATGTTGTCAAAAGATGAAGTGCACATCCTTTATTAATGATTAAAAAATTCCTATATTGAGATTTGACATAAAATTTCAAAAAAGTTGTAAAATGAAAAGTAGTGTTATTGGAGTACCATTGATGCCAATCTTGACCTTTTGAGCCATGATCTCTCTTCTAGTTTAGCTAACACAAAAAGTTGAAAAGAGTGTAATAGAACACAATGAATGTGTATTGAGAATAAACTGACAATGCAAAATCATGTTCATAGCTCTCTATATATACACATAATCTAATGGTCATTATTATGTGTAGCGAAATAGGTGTAAGTTGTGTGTGTGATGCACCACAAAAATCCGTTTCTTTCGAAAGAAAGTTTCAAGAACTTACATAGTTAATCATAAAATCCATAGGATAACAAAAACTTTCATTTGGAATCGGTAAAGGTTAACTTTTCTATAAAAATTAAAGACTAAAAATAAAAAAGGTTAAAAAGATAAATTTAACATTAAATTTATATAGTGTATACTATTTTCAATTTAAATATACAATAATTCTTGAATAAAAGTATTAATTAAAAAAACAAACATAATATATTTGAAACCATGTGAGAAAAATAATTTATTTATTTTAATTTTGTTCTCAAAATTTCTCATCTCTATTTAATTTATCACTTGTTTACTCTTTCACTCTCCTTGTAACGTCCGAAAATTATAACCTCAAATTCGTAAGACGTCGCATACATAAATAATCCGAGCGTACAGGGTTTGAGATAAGGAGGTATATAGTACCCCAAACACATCCATAACAAGTAAAAAGAGGCCCCACATGGCCCAAAACAAGTACAAAGTCTTGTCCAGAATGAGAGAAACTTAAACTACTAAAACTCCATCAGCTGTGGGCTCCATAGTGAGCCCGATACTCGTCCATAATCATCAAGCTGCGACATCCCTATTATTGTTACCACTGTCAGGGGTTCTCACATCTTCTCACATCATTAAGATTGATGATCATCGCAATGGAGGAAGCCACACACACAATCATACAAACAAGCGAAAGGGTAAGCTAGTGATTATCATATCATAACACTCAACATATAAATTCATAGTCAAGCATAAATAACAAACTTCCACACAAGAGGTACGAAACCATATAAGACACCAAGACTTGACTATCTGGATACGTATCATGAGGCACCACCACGAGATCTGTGGAATTATGTCCTAGCAGTGAGGCACCACCACGAGGCCTTCGTGGAATTACGTCCTAACCTTGAGGCACCACCACGATACCCTCGTGGAATTACGTCCTTACATTGAGGCACCACCACGAACTCTCACTAGGAGGGTCCATGGAATTACGTCCATGTGATAAGGCACCACCATGAGTTCCCACTATAGGGGTCATGGGATTACGTCCTACCCAAACCTTATTCTTGCCTTGCCAACAAATCATAAATTTCTCATGCACACCAATAACATGTCATTTCATATAAACAACCAATCATCAAACATATCTCATGCCAAGTTCACTATCAACTCATTAATTCCAACCCATAACTTACGTAATACATGCATATCCATCCTCTCTATGTTTAAAATCAAGCAAACCAGCCAATCAAACAAACAACATTCATTTAAGGAAAGGAGCAAGAACCCGAGCTAGGTCTCGCTCAAGCTAGGAGCCTTCGCTCAAGCTCTCGCTCAAGCTGTAGACTTTTGCCTAGGCGAGACTGCGACAGTGCCCCTGGAAGATTTCGCGAGCTCTCGCTTAGGCGAGGCGGTCTCGCTTGAGTGAGACAGTTCGTTGCTAAAAAATACAGCCCCTTGCCTGGGCGAGCGCTCGAGCAGAAGTCTGGGCGAGTTCCTACTATTCTTGCCTAGGCGAGATGAGCTCGCTTGGGCGAGAATATCAGTTCTCCCCCACTGTTCCACGCATGTTCAACCAGGAACTCATTCACAACAACACCCAAAGCATTTTCACATTATCATAAGCAACATACTATCATCAAAAACACGAAACAGATCCAAAGCATGGAAAAAGTGAATTAAAACCATGAATCCTAGCTTCCCTTACCTGGAATGAGCTAGTATAAGACCTTGACACCGAACAGTGGAGCACCACAGCTCTAGAAAGAGATTACAGAGCTAGAAAAGTGAAGCGAAACATATTTAAACGGGTTTATTAGTACGAACCCTAGTCGGAACCATGAAGAGGGTTGAATGAGCAGAAGAGGGTTGAATGCACTTGGGAACGAATAGGGTCTTAACCCTTTAGAGAGTTGCAGCTGCTTAAGGAGGCAAGGAGGAGCGTGTTTCTGAAAGTGGAGTGAAAGAATGGGATTAGGGCAGATTAGGGTCTAAATTCCCTTTGGGCCAGCCCTTAGACCCATTAGATTGGGGTAACCCTTAAAACATTAGGGTAGAAAAACTGGGCCTTACACTCCCTTATAGTGTATTAGAGAAAAATAATTTGTAAAATATTAAATAGTTAAAATTAATATTATTTGTATATCTTTAATAAATGATAAAATAGTTGAAATTCTTAATATTTATATATCTTAACTAAAATTAGTTTTTATAAATTAACTAATATTTTTCATTTATTTTGTAATTTTATTTTAAAAATAAAAACTTAAAATATAAATTAAGTATGTATTTTGGACACATATACAATGATATTTTATCAGTCTTGTTTTTTTACCTTATCTGTTTTTTCACTAATCTATTTTTTTCCTTTTATAATTGCTTATATTTATACATATGTCAATAAACTTTTGATATTTTAAGAAATCTGATTATAAGAGACAATGTTAATAAATTTAATGAGAATATATATATATATATATATATATATATATATATATATCTATATATATATATAT